>Ga0208414_1000021_pt1 | contig 192721 bp, 168 predicted proteins | sample AntAceMetag02UKE_FD_184770 | JGI IMG/M metagenome (GOLD analysis project Ga0208414, IMG submission 184770) | Saline lake microbial communities from Ace Lake, Antarctica - Antarctic Ace Lake Metagenome 02UKE (SPAdes) (version 2) | ecosystem: Environmental > Aquatic > Non-marine Saline and... | reverse complement strand
CCCTATCGCTCGGGCAGCAAATTTCGCGAGGCTCTGGCAAGAAGGTATCACCGGCTTTCATCGTTTTATGGAAGTTATGGAGATAGCGCCGGAAATCCAAGATGTCTCGCATCCGCACGTGTTGGCAAACGCCGCGGGTGCTATTTCATTCCGCAACGTTAGTTTCCACTACTCGACCTCGACTAAACTTGCGCTGCGCAATATCTCGCTCGACATACAGCCCGGCGAGTTTGTGGCGTTGGTGGGACAATCGGGTGTTGGTAAAACGACGCTTTGCTCATTGATTCCGCGTTTCTATGAGGTGACGTCTGGTGATGTTTTGGTTGATGGTCACAATGTCAGGGACATCACGCTGGATTCACTACGACGCAGCATTGGTGTCGTCCATCAGAACATTTACCTGTTTGCCGGCACGGTAGCGGAGAACATCGCTTATGGCCAAGCCGATGCGACACGGCAAGAAATCATCGCTGCCGCCATCGAAGCGCAAGCAGACGAGTTCATCAGATCTTTGCCCCAGGGCTACGATACGGATATTGGTGAACGCGGCATGCAACTCTCAGGAGGCCAGAAGCAACGCCTGACCATTGCCAGAACGTTTGTCAAAGATCCGGTGATTCTAATCTTTGATGAAGCGACCAGCGCTCTGGATAGCGAAAGTGAACGTGCTGTGCAGGAAGCATTACACCGCATAGCATCAAACCGCACCACCATCGTGATCGCGCACCGACTATCCACCATCATAAAGGCAGATCGAATTCTTGTGCTCACGGAAGATGGCATTGTTGAACAGGGAACGCATAAGGACCTGATGACGGCACGCGGCGCGTACTATGCGATGCATAACGTGCATGCCAGCATGTGAATGGTCGAGCAGGTAAACCAGCCACTGGCTTGTCTGCTCACTTTATAACTTGCGTCAACGTATGCTGCTCGTTGGGAGGCAATGTTATTCCTTGGGTTATTGCGGATTCTACACACAGCATAGATTGATAGCCGTCAGCTGTCATATCAGCCATTGCTGCAGATTTCTCGATCCATGGATTCCATACGACGATACTGTCATGCCCGAGCGAATCAACACCAATAGAAAAATTGGCTGTGCTAATGGTGAAGTGCTTTTCAAGACTCAAATGAATGTTGTCAGTTTCTCTTTGAAACGTATAATTCTCTGGCGTAATTTTGTGGGAAAAGTCTTGATTAATGGAGCCATTATTATCAGGGCTTCGGGTCTTGTCCAAATAGTTACCGTTAAGCCCATGTAACTGCGTTTGACTAATGTCTTCGATATTGAAATAGCTATGCAGGGCACCACCGAACTCGAAGGCCGTAGCACCAATGTTTTGTGTTCTGAGCTCAACGGTTAGAGCATTGCCGATGATCACTTTCAGCTGCAAATCCGCTTCACCATCAAACCCTGGGTTGACTGCAGAGTCAGGTTTTAACGTGATAACCGTACCAGCCTCAGAATCTACACAATCGACTATATGCCACTGTTGCGTGCGGACATATCCATGGGCGGGCAGATCTTGGGATGGATGACCACCAAACCAGGGCCAACAGACAGGAATCCCGCCACGGATAGCTTTAGTCCCATCTAAAACTGCGTCCTGGCTCAACCACAAACGCTCCCGATTATTACTTTTCGGCCTAAAACTTAATATGTGCCCACCGTACAAACTGATCTGCGCCTTCGCCAGGTCGTTATCGATTACTAGAACGTCAACCTGGTTTAAGGCTGATCGGAGCTCGACACTTTTACTCAGTTGCATAGCACAAACCTTTTATCGAAATCGTATCACTTGGGTTTCGAGGAGGAATCTAACGCGCCTGCTCAACCAGGTTTTGATTGAATATCCAACGCGCCAGTTCACGGTTTACGGCCTGCGGTTTTTCCTGAGCCATCCAGTGGCCGCTATCGATAATGGCCTCGGTTAAATTTTTGCATTTCTCCCGCATCGGTTCGGTGAGACGCGAGGTGATCGATTCACAGGTGTAATCAAAGCGTGCCGCAAGGAACAACGCTGGCACTATCAGGTTGTCATTGCCGCCCAGCTGCTGATGATATGCGGAATTCGCCTTATGATTCATATACCAGGAGTTCGGTCCAAAGAAACCATTTCGACCCAGCGCCTCTGCAAAGATACCAAGCTCGACCTCGCTAATGACGTCGTCATCCCTCGGCACCAATGGAGCCTCATCAAGACCGCCAAACCAGCCACCTTGTTTTCTAATCATCGCCGTGCCGCTTGGTTCTCCCATCCCCTCGGCAGAACCCTTGCGAAACATCGCCTGCAACATGTTGCGGGGATTAGCGTCCATGGGTCTTGTGGCGTCGGCAAAATTTTCTTCATAAAAGCGCATGTATTCCCATTGCCCAGCAGGGAATTCATCGACGGGATAAACATCTCGATCAACTAACGAGACAAAAAAATCCAGACCTTGTTCAAGGGTTGCATAAGGTACGCACAGATTGGCTACCCCGATGCATTTTTCAGGATGGTGACTCGCCATATTCCATGCGACTGGAGCACCCCAGTCATGTCCAACCCAGATCGCCTTCTGTGCTTTTAAGGATTCCAGTAGCTCCAACATGTCGGTGACGATTTCTTGCTGACAGTAGTCGCTATGGTTGGCATAAACACTGGAGTTACCATAGCCACGCATGTCCGGTGCAACCGCGCGAAAACCCATCGACGCAAAAAACGGCAACTGATGTCGCCAGCTTAGGGATTGTTCTGGCCAGCCGTGAGTGAAAATAATGAGCGGCCCATCGACTGGTCCGGCTGCCCGATAAAACGTCTTATGCCTGCCAGAACTGAAGGTGTGCTCTGTGATTGCCGTTTGTGACATCGAGTTGATACTCCGCGAATTAGCATGGGCAGACAATAACGCACGAGGGCTGAACGCGGAAGTCGTGACCCTACCCCAGCTTTCTAGCGTATTATCTCAGGTCATTAAAAATGAGTGAGCAAGATGATTACACTGCGTGAAGTGCAGATGAACTACCCCCTTGAGCAGGGCGAAGTTCAGGTTCTGCAGGAGGTCAACCTGACCATACAGCCCGGTGAAAGCGCTGCCGTAGTCGGCCCTTCCGGCTCGGGTAAGACGACTTTGTTGTTGTTGCTGGCAGGTCTTGACCAACCAACGACGGGCAGTATCGAAATTGAGGGGACGCGTATCAGTAGCCTCTCCGCTGATGAAATGGCAGATCTTCGCCGCGACCGCATAGGGATCATCTTTCAGTCCTTTCACTTAATTCCCAGCCTCAGTGCCATTGGCAACGTTACCCTGCCGCTAGAGATTGCGGGTGATCCTGATGCGCTGGACAAGGCGCGTGAGATGCTCAATCGCGTTGGTCTGAACCACCGAATGGAGCACTACCCCAATCAACTTTCGGGCGGCGAACAGCAGCGTGTTGCGATTGCCCGCGCCCTGGTGCATCAACCGCCACTGATACTGGCCGACGAGCCCACAGGCAACCTCGACAAGAACACCGGGGCCAGCGTCAGTGACCTGTTGTTTGATCTGCATGACAATCTGGGCACAACCCTTGTGATGGTGACCCATGATCCCCAAATGGCAATGCGCTGTGACCGCCAACTTCATCTCGACGAAGGTAAGCTCATAGAAAAAATGCATGAGCAAGCTGATGCGCGCTCTGTTTAAGCTCGCCTGGCAAGATCTTCGTGGCAGTGGTCAGTCATTGTGGGTCCTGTGCGCCTGCCTTGCTCTGGGGGTGACGCTTATTGCGGCAACCGGTGGTCTCTACCGTCAGGTGAGCGAGGGTCTGCTGGCAGATAGTCGTGAACTCAGTGGTGGCGACCTGCAAGTGCATGCCCGGGCGCCGTTGCCAGAACCCGTTCTGCAATGGATGAATGCAACCGGCATAGTGTCACTGGTCACAGAACTCGACACTATGATGGGCACGATGGCAGGGGCTTTTCAGCTTGTCGAATTACAAAGCGTTGATGATAACTATCCGCTTTACGGTGAACTTACACTGTCGCCGAATCTGCCTCTGTCCACCGTTACGGGCAAGGGCAAGGGCAATGAAAACGGCAATGGGTTATGGGGAATTGCTGTCGATCCTGTCTTTGGTCAACGGTTGGCTATTACGCCGGGTGACAGGGTAGAGATTGGTCAACTGGAATTTGAAGTGCGGGCTTTTATCACCCAGCAGCCGGATCGCAGTCTCAGTGCTAACTGGCGCGGTGCCCCGGTAATGATTGCAGCAGATGGGCTAAAAGCCTCGGGCCTATTGTTACCATCAAGTCGTATCGACTATGAGTACCGCGTCCGGACAAGTCAGACGCCTGATGCCTGGCAAAGCGACTTTTTTGCCGCGTTCCCTAACAGTGAATGGGAGGTGAGATCTTTTCTCGATCAGAGTGACCGCATTGCCGAAAGACTGTCTCAGGTTGCATCCGGCCTGCTAATCATTGGCTTCAGTACACTTTTTATCGGCGGCCTCGGCGTCTATAACAGTGTTCAGGCTTATCTTCAGGGGAAACTGGGCACGATAGCAACGCTGCGTGCCGTAGGTCTCAGGGATAACCGACTTGCTGCGGTCTATCTTTTGCAGATACTGATCATGTCAGGTTTGTCTTGTCTGGTTGGCGCGCTGCTGGGGTTTTTCATTGCGCTGGCAGGGGCTGCACTGACAGCGACTCAGGTGCAGGTGGAGACCGCCGTTCTGAGTGCGGTGCTGCCCTGCCTGATAGCCTTCGTATTTGGGATATTGACCGCGCTGACGTTCTCATTTCCCGCCATTGGCCGGGCGCTTTCTGTGAACCCAGCAGCGCTGTTTCGCGCCCTGGATGGGGTCGAAACGCAAACGCCTGCTGCCTGGTGGCGGGCAACCGCTGTTGGTGTGCTGCTTATTGTGGGGCTGGTGCTGCTGGTTCTGCCGGACGGTCTTTTTGCGCTGGCGTTTACCGGCGCGGTTGCGGGGCTATTGCTCCTGCTCGAAGGTATTGTGCGGCTGATCCGGCGCGGTGCCCTGCGACTGGATCAGCGACCCGGCGTACGTCGACACTTTGCGCTGCACCTGGCAATGGCCAATCTTCACCGCCATGGATCAGCACTGCGTGCCTCGTTGCTGACCCTGGGTTCTGCCCTGACCTTGCTGGTCGCCTGCACCATTGTGGTGGCAACGCTGATCGATACGATTGCGAACACTATCCCGGACGAATCACCGACCCTTATCCTCTAAGACATTGCTGACTATCAGCAGCCGGAGATTGTGGAAACCTTACAAAACGAGGGCGCGTCCCGCATTGATATTGCACCCCTGGTCCAGGGGCGGCTGGCCACGGTAAATGGCGAGTCTCTCAGCGCCAGCAGCAACATTGAACGCCAGCGCGAAGCGCGAGATGAACATAAGCTCACGTACCGCTCCGGCAATATTGATGGTGTAGCGATGGTGCAAGGTAAGTGGTGGGATGAAGACCTGCAAGGAACTGCTGCCGTGGTGATGGAAGACCGCGAGGCCAATCAGCTGGGGTTACGTGTGGGTGATCAGCTTGTCTTCGATATTGAAGGTCGCCCGCTTGAGGCAGTGATGACCGGGATCTACCGTCAGAAAGGACTGCAGACGCGATTTTGGTTTGAAGCGATTTTTTCAGACGGGGCACTGGACCCTTTCATCTCGCGCTACGTAGGCGCGGGTTACATGTCAGCCGAGCAGGCGATAAGCGCCCAGACGGTGATTGCGCAAAACTCGCCCAATGTAGTGACCGTGAGAACAGCAACCCTGCTGGCGACGGCGGAAGATTTGCTGGGTAAAGCCATGGCAGGATTGGCACTGGTAGCGGCGGTCGCGCTCACCGTCAGTCTGCTGGTGCTGACCGGGGTCATGGCAACCAACCGATCCCGGCAGGTCTACTATTCGACAATTTTGCATGCCCTGGGCACGCGCCTGTCGGTGATTCGGCAAAGTCTCAATATGGAGTACCTGCTGCTGGCACTTGTGACGTCGGTATTTTCGCTGGTACTGGGTACGCTTATCGCAGTGCCGCTGCTGGTTTTTCAGCTTAAGCTGCCACTGGAATTCCCGGTCTGGCCGGCGCTGATCACCGCTTTCGGCGTCAGCGCCGTTTGCCTTTCTCTAGGCGCGCGCTATTTGATGCGCAGGCTGACACTACAGCCTGCGATCCTGCTGCGCGGCAACTGACCGTTACGTTAGTGACATCATCCGGTGTCGCCAGCCAAGCCTGACGGTTAGATCAAGGTGTGGTTTCGCCTCGAGCAATAAGAATCGCGTGGGCGCTGATGTCACTCAGGAATTGTTTGAACTTACCCTTCGTCGCCTGGGCTGGTGCTCCGTCGATCAGGGCGGTAATTAGCATGGCTCGGCGGATGTATATTGCGGGACTGTGGTCGGGGTCCAGAGTTTTCAGAATAGGGGTTAACGCCTCATAAAAGTTGTTGTAGACCTCACGATATATCTTGGTAAATAGCGGATTCTCGTTGCCCAGAAATGCCATCAAGGTAAATATCCTACCGCTTTCCCCACGCCATCGAATAATGATCGTTTCGCAAAAACACGTCATTTTTTCCGTGGGATCGCAATATTGGCCAAGTTCCCCAACGAGTAAATCAAGGTCCAGCACCGCTTCAGCCCTGATAATGGCTTCCAGCAGCGACTCCTTGCTGGGAAAGTAATACTGCAAATTGCCGAGTTTCATATCAGCTCGATGCGCAATATCCCTTAAAGCAAAGGCTTCGTATCCCTCGGTGGTCAACACCCCGCGGGCAATCTGAATAATCTCGGCGCGGCGACGTTCGCCTTTTGTTTGAAGCTTCATATTAGGTCATTGACATATTTAGGTTATCGACCTATTATCCTGAAAAAGTCGATACAGGTACAGGTGAAAAATGGATTCTTTAACGCAAATCCTGGGTGAACTGGGTCGCTATCAAACTCAAGAGATCGGCGAAGCCCGAGCATTGCCGATGCATCACTACACGTCCGAGCCATTATTTAAACTCGAGCAGGACCCGATCTTTCGCAAGGAGTGGCTTTGCGTTGGCCGACTTGAACAAGTTGAAAATACTGGTGACTACTTTACTCGAGAAATATTAGGCGAGACGCTGGTGATTGTGCGGGGTCGTGATAACAAACTTCGTGCGCTCAGTGCGATTTGTCGGCATCGATACTTCACTGTGGCTGAAGGAGAGGGAAACACCTCCAGGTTTACCTGTCGTTACCATCGTTGGGTTTATGAGTTGGATGGTCAGCTTCGCGGCGCTCCCCACATGGACAACCTGAATGGCCTTGAAGGTAATCGGTGTCGTCTGCCGGAGTTTCATCTCGAAACCTGGAAAATCTCATCCTGGGTAGATGAAGTGTGGCCGGGCAACTGGAAACTGGCGATGGAAACTGCCCTTGAGGGTTATCACGTCTCGGGATTACATCCCGGCACAATCGACAAGTTTATGCCGTCTTCAACTTCAGACTTTGAAGCGACCTCCGATCAATGGACTCTGTTTCCTGCGGTCAAATGTCGAGTATTTGGTTGACGTTCTTACCGATCGACGTCGGGCATACCCGGGTGAATGGCGGCGCTCTGACACATCCCGTTTTGTATGAACAAATGCAAGGCAGCGAATCGTTACAACAAACCAATGCTGAAGCGATTGATGCGATCAATGTACAGGATGCGTCCGCCATGGTGGACCTGCAGCGCAATGCTAATTCTCAGCATGCGGAACCGGGCTTACTGAGTGAAAAGGAAAAGTGCCTGTTGTATTTCTACCGGTACCTGCACCAACGACTCAACAGCGTTCACGAGCAGAAAATTCAAACCACTGAAATCGCGTAATAGGAAAAAACTTATGCAACATGAACTATTAAATACGGTCAGGCTAGGGATTCTGTTGAGTCAAAGATCTAATGGTAAACCGATTGGCGTACCTGTCTGGTTTGATTGGGATGGTAAAAATATCTCGTTCTTTGCTGGGCGTGACAGCCAAAAGGTCAAACGATTGGAGCGGCACTCTGGCGTCAGTTTGTTGGTGACGAACAATGTGGGTGAACCGGAAGGTTGGGTTGCCTTCGATGGTGAAGCCAGGCTGTGCGATGGCGGTGGCATCGAGCTGGCGGAAGTTCTCGCACTTCGCTATTGGGATATGGACTCGGCAGAAAACCAAGCCAAGCTTGAAGCTTGGAAGTCGGTTCCTGAGGCCTTCGTGAAATATGCAATGGCGCCCTCAAAAATCCGCCAGGGGAGTTAGGTTGTGAGTAAACTATTGTATCAACTGATCAATCCACCTATTAGCCTGCTTTTAAAATCACCTCTGCATTGGGTCATGAGTGCTAATACCCTCGTTGTTGAATTTAAGGGGCGCAGGTCCGGTAAAACCATGGAAACACCGATTAGCTATCATCATGCTGACAACGCAATTCATTGTTTTACGGCGAGAAAGGGTATCTGGTGGCGCAATTTGCAGGAAGGAAAAGAGGTGAGGTTGTTGATCAAGGGACAGTGGAAAAGCGCTATTCCAGAAGTGGTGTTAGATGATCAGGAAGCACTCAAAGCGTCCCTCGATGCTTTCCTGCGCGCAGTACCACGGGATGCGGCACACTCGAAGGTCAGACTTGAACAAGACGGTTCACCCAATAACGCTGACATTCAAATTTCGATTGGTGAGCTAGTGTTATTGAAGTTTCGTCACTGACCTGGGCGCGGTGAAACTGCACAAGCGTTGCTGATATAGTTGAGCCAACTGGAAAAGGCAAAGACACAATGAGCGCCCCCGTTGTATTCCAAAAAGTACTCGCCCGCCGCGAGGTTCTCGCGCTGTCTTTTGGCGCCATGATCGGCTGGAGTTGGGTTTTACTCACGGGTGAATGGGTTGAGCGTGCAGGTTGGGGCGGCGCCGTCACTGCATTTGTGATTGGTGGCATAGCGGTCATATTTATTTCGCTGACCTATGCCGAACTCGCGGCGGCAATGCCCAAAGCGGGCGGCGAACATATCTACACCCACCGTGCCTTTGGACCCGGCTTGTCCTTCGTATGCACATGGGCACTCGTTATGGCTTATGTCACTGTGCCCGTTTTTGAGTCAGTTGCCCTGCCCACCGCTCTGGAATATTTGTTCCCCAATATTCGCGCGGTTAAGCTCTGGGACGTTGCCGGTTCGCCGGTGTATCTATCTCTGGTTGTTATCGGCATTGCTGGCGCGATCGTCATGAGTCTGGTCAATCTCGTTGGCATTAAGTTTGCCGCAGTGGTTCAGACCATCATCACCAGCTTATTCTTTCTCGTCGGGCTAAGCTTTCTTGGCGCGACTGGCGTCAACGGCAGCGCCGACAATGTTGGGCCACTATTTACTGCAGGCGCTGCTGGCACAATGTCCGTATTGATCATGGTACCTGCTCTGCTGGTAGGTTTTGACGTGATTCCGCAGTCCGCTGAGGAGATCAACATCCCCCCTGAAATGATCGGCAAATTACTTGTTATCTCCGTGGTACTTGCCGTCCTGTGGTACATCCTAATCACAACGGCAGTGGCATTCGCACTCGATACCACCGCAAGGCAGAACGCAGCAATCGCGACACCGGATGCCAATGCTGCCGTATGGCAGTCCACTACCGCAGGAAAACTGATGTTGATTGCCGGCATTGGGGGCCTGCTGACCAGCTGGAACGCTTTTATCCTTGGCGGCAGCCGTGTGATCTACGCTCTGGCAAAATCCGGCATGCTGCCCGCTGTTTTTGCAAAGCTACACCCTATATACCAAACCCCCTGGGCCGCCATTCTGCTGATTGCCGTATTGAGTATCATCGCGCCGTTTTTTGGTCGCACAATACTGGTATGGATCATTAATGCAGGTAGCTTCGCCGTTGTGATTGCTTATGGAATGGTGGCAGCCGCCTTTGTCAAATTACGCATTACTGAACCTGATCTACCACGGCCGTTCCGGGTGCGCTTTGGGATGCCGGTTGGCGTCATTGCCGTGGTGATGTCGCTTGGGCTGTTTGTGATCTATTTGCCGGGCAGCCCATCCGCGCTTATGTGGCCCTATGAATGGGCGATGGTACTGGGATGGATTGTGCTCGGTGGGATCTTTTACCTGTTACGGCCGAAAACCTCGAACCTTGAAAATTAATGCCGATGTCCTTAGCGCGAAGAACGATCGGCGTATAATTGTTGTCGCTTTACACAAAGCATCGATAAACTCCACCTCATGCTAGAGCTTATTAATGTTCGTAAATCCTTTGTTCAACCCGATGGCGATGTCCATGTCTTGAACGGGGTTGATTTCAATCTACCGCCGGGGCAGTCAGCGGCGCTACTGGGTGAAAGTGGCAGTGGTAAAAGCACTCTGCTGCACCTGGTTGCAGGCCTGGACAAGCCAGATTCAGGTACTATTTTTTTTAATGGACAAACGACAGCTGATTTCACCGATACGAACTGGAATCACCTGCGGCGAACGCAACTCAGTCTGGTCTTTCAACAATTTCATATCGTTCCAACGTTGACGGTTGCAGACAACATCCAATTGCATGCGCGGCTTGCGGGTAAGGTTGATACTGTGTTTCGGGATCAGCTCATAGAGCGGCTGGGACTTGGCGGGCTTGATAATCGGTTACCGCACCAGCTGTCAGGTGGACAACAACAACGGGTTGCCATCGCTCGCGCACTACTTCATCGGCCCAAGCTGGTACTCGCGGATGAGCCAACGGGCAACCTCGATGAAACGACTAGCCTAAACGTGATTGCTCTGTTGACGGAACTGACGCGGGAAACCGGCAGCAGCCTTCTGATGGTCACCCATAGCCATGAGATGGCCCGCCACCTCGATAGCCAATGGCAATTGCATGACGGTTCGTTATCACCAGTGGGCCAAAACCAGGAAATGAAGTGACCACCCGCAGCAATGCCTGGCAACAGTTCGTCTGGGTCCTTACCACCCTGCTCAGTCACTACCGTCGTCATCCCGGTCAGACAGTTTTCATGGCAATCGGTTTAATGACCGGCGTCGCCTTATGGACAGCAGTACAATTGATCAATGATCACGCCCGCTCGAGCTACGCGGACGCCAATCAATTGCTAGGCGCACAAGCGGGTTTCTGGATTCGCCCCAAAGACGGAAAGAGAGACGGGGGGAGAGACGGCGAAGGCGTGCCTGTCGCCAACTATATATCACTGCGGCGAGCCGGGTTTGATGAAATCTACCCCGTTATTGAATCCCGCATCGCCACGGCTGATGGTGAGCTTGTCACGATCATCGCAACGGATTTATTGGCACTGCCGATTGACTCACTAGCGGGGCCGACGGGAAGTGGCACGCCGTTTTCTAATGATCTATTTACTGGCAGGCAGTGGCTGCCACTGATACAACCGCAGTATCAGGCCTGGTACCCGCAAAGCCTCGCCAGCCAACTAGGCGTGGCCGAGGGTGATCAACTGCAGTTGCCCGGCTCAAAAAGATTGCCGCCCGCCATTATTCAGGCCCGAGAACAGCAGGGTCTTAGAATATTTATGGATGTCGGTGCAGCACTCTCGATACTCGAACGATCATCGTTCAGCTACCTGGCGGTAACCAAACTTAGTCCCAATCGACGCCAGTTGCTGGAACAACAACTGCCCGAGTCGTTAGTCCTGGTAGAAAATCAACAGGCACTAGACCTGTCACAATTAACCGCAAGCCTGCACACACAACTGACCGCAATGGGCTTGTTGTCGTTTGCAGTTGGACTTTTTATTGTTTTTAACTCGGTTCGATTTTCCCTCCTCGTTCGCCAGGGTACATTTACAACACTGCGCGAATTAGGCGTCAGCACACAGGTTCTCGGCATCGCTATTGTCGTCGAAACCTTACTCTGGAGCGTATTTGGCACGGCCGCCGGTATCGGCATCGGTTACCTTCTGAGCGGCCTGCTGCTACCAACGGTGGCAGCCAGTCTTCAAACCCTGTTCGGCGCCATTGTCGCGTCAGAAATCGGCCTCAGTAAGACGCAGGTGCTAGCGGCCTGGGCGCTGACACTCGGGGGACTTGTGTTAGCGCTGGCTGCACCGATGTGGACCCGCGCCAGAATGAGCGTGCTGGCAAGTCGTTCGCCCTCGGAATGGTGGCGAGTTGATGAGCGGGCGCGATGGCAACTCGCCGCAGCGGCCATCATACTGATGGTGGTCGCAGCACTGCTGTTCCCCATGATGGATACGATCACGGATGGGTTTGTTGTTTTGGCGCTTATTCTTTTTGCGGGTGCCTTCTTCTTGCCAATGGCTTTGCACCTGGCCATCTTACTTGCCCTCTCTGTCCTGCCATCGTCAAGTTGGCAGGCAAGGTGGGCGGTCAGTGATGCGTTTTCACAATTACCGCAACTGCGTATTGCGCTGATGGCATTGCTGTTAACGCTCACGGCTAACATTGGAGTCAGCACACTCGTCGACTCATTTCGATACGCCCTGTCAGACTGGCTGGACGTTCGCCTGTCAGCCGACCTTTACGTCCGCAGTGATTCTCTGGATATCAACCAGCTGCGTAGTAGTACTAGCAACAAGTCTTGGTTAATCAACAGCCACCTACGCAGCGGTATCTCGACCCGTTGGCAAAATCGACCGACTCGTATAGAAGGCCTGGACGTTAGCGCACCAGATTCACAGGCAATTTTACTAGCGACCCAGATACCCAACGGTTTTATAGAGTGGCAGACAGGAAGTAACGAGACGGTACAACCAATTCTCGCCAACGAACAGGTACATTACCTCGCTCGAGTCGAGTTGAATGAGGTGGTCACACTGGACACACCCAATGGTCCAATGTTGTTTCGGGTGACTGGTTTCTTCCATGACTATGGGTCACCCTACTTTCGGTTCTATCTGCCCAACAGGAGTTTTAAGTCGGAGTGGCCAGCCGCCAGCAGGGACGGCATCGCCTTGTGGATTCGCGGCGACAACTTTGCAGCGGCTGAGCAGGCGTTGATCAATGCGGGCGCTGAACCTGGAGACTGGGTGCGTCAGCGGGATATCAGACGCATTTCTCTCGCTATATTTGACCGGACGTTCGCGATCACATCTGCACTGAATGGGCTGACGCTGCTCGTTGCCGGTATTGCGCTGCTAGCAGCCCTGCTCGCCATCCATCAGCAACGCCTGCCGGAGTACGCGCACTGGCGCTCGCTCGGCATGCATTTTTCTGAGTGGTTTCGACTGGTTGCTGTACCTTTGTTAATTCTTGTGACAGTCACGGGTTTACTCGCATTGCCGCTCGGCTGGATATTGTCCTGGATGCTAATCCACGAATTAAACGTCACGGCATTTGGTTGGACGATGCCAATGCTGTGGTCATGGCTGCCAATCCTACAGCTGGCAGCGGTAACCTTTAGCGTCGTTTTCCTGGCTTTCGGTGTTGCGGCGCTTCGAGTGCGTGCAACCCTGCCGACGGCAATCAAGCAACTCGCGAGCGACAGCTGATGCACGTCATTCTTAAATCCAAAGCTAGAAGAGCTGTGTGGTTGATTTTGATCCTCTGCTACGGGTCATGCGGCTATGCTGCCGATTCGTTCCAGCTGTTACGCAGCGATCCAACCGGTTACGCCAAGGTCAAACCCAACCGCGAGTGGCGCTTCCCGCAAGATCATCAGCCCCACGAAGCGTATCGGATCGAATGGTGGTATCTCACAGCGAACCTTAACGACGAGGCCGGCAATCAATACGGCGTACACTGGACACTGTTCCGTCAGTCTCTAGATACCGAACCCAATCCTGGTGGCTGGGCGAGTAATCAGGTGTGGATGGCGCACGGTGCCATCAGCACACCCGCGGGGCACGTGTACAAACAACGTTTTGCCCGCGGTGGAATTGGTCAGGCTGGTGTAGAACTGAATCCTGATGGCATGTTCGAAGCCTGGCTTGACGACTGGACGTGGCGTGGCAGCAGCGCGTCACCGTTGCCCGGAGAACTTGAGTTTGAAGTTGACAATTACAAGATCTCACTATCCCTGAACGCGAGCACCCCGTGGGTACTACAAGGCGAATCAGGCTACAGCAAAAAATCAGCCATGGGACAGGCAAGCTATTATTACAGCCAGCCGCATATCAACATCACCGGTCAGCTCACCCACAACAGCGCTCCTATCAAACTAAAGGGTAAAGGCTGGCTCGATCGCGAGTGGAGTTCACAGCCGCTCGCACCCGACCAACCTGGTTGGGACTGGCTATCCATTCATCTTGACGACGGTAATGCGCTGATGATCTATCGCCTGCGACATACAAACGGTGACCACTGGTACAGTGGCAGCTGGATCAAGCCTAATGGTGCTTCAGAGACACTCGGGCCAGATGACATTATTTTTGAAGAGATTAGACGCACCAGTGTTCAGGTGTCCGCTGAACAATCACGCGAGATGCCGTTGCACTGGAGAGTTGAATTACCTGGCAAGAATCTGGCCTGGGAAGTCGAACCCTTGTCCGCCGAACACTGGCTCGATACGGCCTTTCCCTATTGGGAAGGACCGGTTGAAGTGACTGGCTCAACAACCGGCAAAGGCTTTTTGGAATTGACCGGTTATTGATGACACTTTTATATGCCGTCTACTCTGACCCAAGATGAATGGGCTTAAACACTTCCGTCATCGGGTGAAATGTAAACCAGGCAAACCAAAAAGCTGTGGTCGACACGACATCTTGACCTTGGCTATCCGTGACGTGGGACGATCTGGCTGCTTCATTCCAGTGAACGGTCAGCTGCTTGCCATTGACCGTGTCGACAAAAGTAGGAGTCTCGTTTAGAGACAATTCCTTAAATGGGTAAGCCTTAAATACACCATCTACCTCCACGCCCATCACCTGCTCCTTTGGGTGATAGGTCTTGGGCGCTTTATCAGTTACCGAAAAATATAAACGACGCGATTCACTATAGCCGGCATAGGCTTTCTTTCGATAGTCGCGCTTATAGCCTGTATCGATACTGAGGACCTCAGTTTGCGGGAATCGCGTACGCCACTCGCCCCACGTGGTATGAAACGCTGGAACCTGCGGTAATTTCACGCCTTTTAGGCGACCGGAAATTGCTTGCCCCATTAACTGCGACCATAGCGACTCGGTATTGCGGTCATAGAGCAACACGTCACTATTATACAGCAAACCTGAAACACCAAAGACGAGTGCGCCTTCACCGGCATTGCTGGCAAAAACAACGCCAGTCCCGCAAAGCGGGCAATAGGTCACTGCAAGGCGTTGACCACCAATCCTGTCGTTGACAATTTCATGCCAATCCAGGATTCGGATCGGATAAGCTTTCGCAACACCATCTATTTCAATCGCCAGTACGCGGTCGCCTTCCTTCAGATAGCTCGCCATTTCTGCAGAGACGAAGGACGGATTGTTCAGAGCAGGGATACCATCCCGTGGCGGACCGCCGGAGAGAATTTTCTTTACTGGAATCAAGGCACCGTCAAGATCAAAACCGTTCTTCGACACAGCTTCGACAAACGACGCCCAGAAGGCAACCATAAGCAAAGTCGAATAGAGAAAAATGCGCGACACCGTCATGTATAGCCCCTTCCTTACAAGAGAGTTGTAATAGAGACCAGTTTCAGCGCCATTAACTTACAAGGCCGTCGCGTTAGCGCTCAGTGGATTCCGCGCTGACATTCGTCAGGGCAACACGCGTCAGTTTGAGGTCATTGAGGATCACATAGAGGCATGGGATCAGAATCAGCGTAATGACGGTCGCAAACAAGATGCCGAAGCCTAGCGAGACAGCCAAAGGGATAACCAATTGAGCGGAGAGACTGGTCTCTAACAGGATCGGCAGTAGCCCAAAGAAGGTGGTCAAAGACGTGAGCATAATGGCGTGAAAACGCTCAGTCCCGGCCTTGATTGAAACCTCCACAATATCCATTCCATCCGCGACAGACTTGTTCACGAAATCAACCAGAATAATACTGTCATTAACCACCACACCCGCCAGCGCAACAATGCCGTAGATAGATAGCGCACTACAAGGAATGCCAACGACAATGTGACCGATCAGCGCACCAATGATGCCAAATGGAATCACACCCATGATGAGGAACGGCTGTAGATAAGATTTTAGTGGGATGGCCGTCAAGGCGTAGATTCCGAACAGCGCCAGCACGAAAGCTAGGATCATGCGTTGAACTAATTCTTCTTCCTGGCTCGCGCCGCCAAGTTCGATTCGAACACTGGGGTGCGATTGGGCAAGTTGCTTCGCGAAGTCACCCGCAGTGACATCGGCGACGATCTTACCCGGCTGAGTGACCGTGCTATTGATATCAGCAGAGATGACAATCGCGCGCTTACCCCAGGTTCGACGGATAGTAGAAGGCGAAAGCCGTGTTTCGATATCCGCAACCGCACTAAACGGCAGCTCATCACGGTCGACCGTCCTGATATACATGGATTCGAGGTTACCCAACGATTCTCGTTCTTCGCGGGGATCGCGCACCATGACCTTTACTTCTTCTCGTCCACGCTGAAGCCTCTGCGCTTCCACACCATAAAATGCGTCTCGCACCTGGCTTGCAAGATCTGTCAGCGCTAACCCAAGCGCTTCTGCAGAAGGCTTAATCTTCAGATTAATTTCTGGAATACTGCCGGTGTTGGAATTCTCAATATCGCAAACACCATCGTCGCGCCTCAGATGTTGATGACGGAGCTCTGCTGCCGCCGCCATATTCTTCAGGAACTTGTCATCTTCAGCTTACTCATCGTCAAGCTCAAGAAGCGAGTTATTCAGTCACTCAACGAGCTTAGCCACTTGAGCCGGCGATGTGTCATCGACCATTTCGAGCTGCGCCATAATGAAATCGTATGACATGTTCGAAAAAAAAACGGTTTTGACATAAGGCCCCATTACGAAACCAACCGCCAGTATTAACATGCCAATAAACACAGCGAGCGTGGTGTAACGCGCCTTGATCAACTTAACCAGCGGCGGGCGGTACTTCTGCTCGATAGTTGCGGTCATCGATTCGAACCAGCTAGTCGCCTTTGCTGAAAAATCCGCCTGCGACAAATGCGGGGCAAACTTCGGTGATCAACCCCGATACTTCAGAGATCAACATCGTTTCGGTTCTGGAGTCACACTGCCTTGAGCTGTCAAGGTAATTGTTGCATTCGCGGCATGGGCACGCATGACATCAACCAGCATCGTCGGTGGTTTGTTATCAATCGTTTGCGGTGGATCTTCCTGCATGAACACCCACAGGGCAGCTGCGCTGCTAATCGCAATGATGACGCTGGGCAAAATTATTTTTGAATACGTATCAGTCGATTACACTCTTCTTCGGCACACAGAGTTATACGCGCTATAGCCAATGCTAGCGATGAGCCATCACTTATGGCACCCAATTCCCGTGAGCGATAGTTTTTGAACTATGCTCGGCTAATCTCTAGGGTGCGCGCCTATGAGTGAACTCAACTTACTACACGAATCTGTCGTCGATGAATCCGAAATCGACAGCCTTGGGCATCTGAACGTTCGCTTCTATGTCGCCCGGGCTGTGACCGCTAACGTCAACTTGATACGCACACTAGGTATTACAGCCCAGGCAGGACAATCGCTTAAGCGAACCGACACCTATAACCGCTTCCACCGGGAACAGTTTGCCGGTGCCCGACTCGGTGTATTCGGCGGCCTGACGGCCATCGAAGGTCAATCCGGGGTGAGTGGGTATTATGAAATAAGAAACCTCGATGACGACCACCTTGCTGCTTCCTTTATCATCAACACCAATCTCGTTGATCGCGGCACGGAATCCATCATCCCAATGAACGAGTTCGGCAACCATAGCAAGGAGGGTTTGGCCAACAACAATGTCGCCATTCCGGCCCATGGGCAACCCAGGTCTCTCAAGTTACTGCCTCCTAAGCAGGTGACGCTGGAAGAGATGGTGCTGCTCATTCCCGAGGAATCTAGCCCCAGCAGCATGAACGGACGTCGCGAGGGTATTGTACTGCCCGAGGACTGCGACGAATTCGAAAGTTTGAAAGAAGATGTCGACCCGCTGTTTATCATGTTTCGCCCTCAACCCGGCGAAGACCTAAAAAATATGGGGCCGCCCCTACAAAGAGATGAACAGGGCCGCCGTTATAGCTTTGCCATGATGGAAATTCGCAATATCAATTGGCACCTGCCCAAACTTGGCGAAACCCTACTGTCCATGAGCGCGGACATTACCTTAGGCGACAAATGGCGTCACACCCGGCACTGGATTTTCAACAAAGAGACCGGTCTTTTACTGGGCATCACCGATCATGCGGCTGTGTGCATGGACCTGGATGCCAGAAAGGCGATTTCCATCCCCGCAGAACTTCGTGAGTCAATGGAACGGCTGAGCTTGCCTGACTACCGCTAAACTTTCCCTTATTAAAGACAAGGTTTCTATTTGCGCCCAGCAATGAAACAATTTGAGCTATTCGATTGTTTAGGAAACGACCTTGGCAACCCTGTGGAACCCCAAAGCAGAGAATATGACTCGGGATGAACTGCGTTCCCTGCAACTTGCTAAGCTAAAGACGCTCGTCGAACGGGTGGATCAAGAGAGCCCTTATTACCACGACAAGTTTCGCAGCGCCGGCGTTAAACCCTCGGATCTAAAAAGCCTCGAGCACTATCAAGACTTTCCCTTCTTCGACAAGGATGAAGAACGAAAAAGTCAGGAACGGTCGAAAGAGCAACTCGGCCATCCCTTTGGCCTACATATCACCTGCGATCCTAAACTCGTCAATCGAGTGTCGTCTTCATCCGGCACCACGGGCTCACCAACTTTCAGCGGTTTTACCAAGACAGACCGGGCCATCGCTGCGGAGAATACTGCCCGTGGGCTGAAGAGAATCGGCATCGAACCCGGCGACGTGGTTCTACATGCCAGCGTGCTTTCTATGTGGATTGCGGGTATGCCGGCCGTGGATTCGATGATGGCGTACGGTGCCTGCGTCGTCCCTGTTGGCGCGTTGAGTGGTGTTGAGCGGGTCGCGCAAATCGCTCAGGAAACCCGCCCTAGAATGATCCGTACCACCGTATCTTTTGCCAGGCATCTGGCGGCAACTATGCAAGACAGGGCCGGCATCGATCCAAAGTCTCTCGGTATCGAAAAGGTCGTCGTCACCGGAGAGCCTGGTGGCAGCATCCCCGAGATCTACGGCGAGATTGAAGCAGGTTTTGGCGGCGCGACCGTCTACGACAATATGGGCGCGACGGGTTGCCACAGTCCCACCGGAATATCCTGCGAGGCCCACGCCGGTATTCATTTTTATGCCGAAGACAACGCCTACTTTGAAATTGTTGACCCCAAAACCCTGGAACAAATGCCTACCGAAAACGGCGTTGAAGGCGAAGTTATTTTTACCGGGTTAGACCGAGAATGCGGACCGCTGTTACGCTGGCGCGACAAAGATATCATCCGCATCAATACCGAACCCTGTGACTGCGGTCGCCCGGGTGTACGAATGACCTTTAAAGGCAGAGTCGACGATATGCTGCTCATCAAGGGCGTCAATGTATTCCCTAACGCCGTGCGAGATGTCGTCAACCGACTGTCTAACCAAACGACCGGAAATATCAGAATGGTATTGCCCACGCCCGGCCCGGTCGCAGATCCGCCGGTCACAGTTCTGGTCGAACATGTTAACAATCTCAGCCCTGATCAACTTAAGACGCTTGCTATCGAAATTGAAAAGGTGCTCCACCACCAGTTACGTTTTCGAGCATTGATTCAACTACAAAACAGAGGCACTTTCGAAATACAAACCGGCACAACCGGCAAGTCGAAACTGGTTGAAGTGCTCAACCATTGAATCTTATGGCCAGGGGCCCCTTATGAGCGAACGATTTCAAGATCGAGTCATCTTTGAACAAGACGACAGAGTCGCGATCATAACCCTTGATCGCCCCGAAAGGTTGAACGCCTTCGATGCGGCTATGTATGAAGGTGTCAATGAAGCCTTAAGAAAATTCGCCAACTCTCCCGACCTCTGGGTGGCCGTTATTCAAGCGAAAGGCGACCGGGCATTTAGTGCCGGCGCTGACGTCAGCGCCCTCAACGAAAATGCTAAACAAGGAGTGAATGCTGCCCTTGGCGAACTAGACCTAGATACTCAAATGGTGACCAACAAACCCATCATCGCTGCAGTACACGGATTCTGTGTCGGCGAGGGGATGAGCCTTGCACTCTGCTGCGACATGATCATTGCCGACCCTACGGCGAGCTTCATCATTTCCGAGGCCAAGGTTGGTACCAACGCCGTTGATATTCCCATTAAACTCGCCAAAAAAATCGGCTATTCAAAGGCCTTTGCATTTTTAACCCCCGGAGATGCCAAAAGTGCTGACTGGTGCGAGCGGGCTGGCTTTGTGGAAGTCATCAGCGACGCGGGTAAGGTGCAACAAACTGCACTCGAATTGGCTAAACGAATCTGCGCCGAGAGCGGGCCCCTCGCGATACGTGCCCAAAAAGAAACCCTATGGCGCAGTGTATTTGAAGATGACTTCAAAGCGAAAGAAGTGGGTCTCGCCATGAGAACCGCCATTCGCCAATCAAGTGACTACAAAGAGGGCCGAGAGGCTTTTCTCGAAAAGCGATCACCTGAGTTTAAGGGTGCATAAGAGAACGTCTACCTTCACTAACTCGACAAGCTATGCCTTACAGCGGTAGCCTGTTCGACTATTCATTTCTACAATATAAGGAGAATGGCTATGCCGGACTATCTGGAGATTCAATACGTTGTCGAAGGCCCCGTCGCCACCATCACGATGAACCGGCCGGACCAACTCAATGCACTGACGGAATTAACCCAGGCAGAGATTCGCCACGCCCTGGATCGATCGGAGCGCAACCCAGAGGTGATCGGCACGGTTCTAACGGGAGCGGGCCGCGGTTTCTGCGCTGGTGTGGACATGAATGCGCTGGGGTCAATGAGCGAGGCAGGTGAACGTACCACCGCTAACTTTGACCATCTGCGGGCGAACCCGGGCAATCCCGACGACGACCCTAACTATCAGGCATCACCGACCTATTTTCTCGGCCTGCGCAAACCGTTGATTGCGGCGATCAACGGCGCGGCGGCTGGACTCGGTTTCAGTTACGCCACGTTTTGTGACATGCGCTTTATGGACCGCACAGCCAAACTGGTCACCTCTTTTGCACCTCGCGGCTTAATCGCTGAGCATGGCACCAGCTGGATGCTGCCACGCATTGTTGGCCCCTCCAATGCCCTCGACATGGTCTGGAGCTCACGCCGGATTGACGGCGAAGAAGCCTTCCGCATTGGCTATGCCAATAGACTCTGTGAGCCCGGCACCTGCTGCAGCGAAGCACAGCAATATTTGCGCGACATAGCAGGCACGTCAGCACCAGCGTCGATCATGATGATGAAACGACAGGTCTATAAACACTTAAACCGTGAACTGGGAGAGGCGATGGCGGAGTCCACCCGTTGGATGGATGAAAGCCTGGCGCGCGATGACTTTAAGGAAGGCGTCGCATCGTTTGTAGAAAAACGTGCGGCCAATTTTTCTAAGTTAGAGGTTGTTGGAGGTGACGACCAGTGAGTATTCAACTACACCAGATCTGCCTTGGCGCGGGATAACTCAAGCCCGTTATCGAAGACCTAACAGCCATCCTCGGCATTAACGTGTGTTATGTCGATGATGGTGTCGCCGCGTTCGGACTAGAAAATGCCTTGATGCCGATTGGCCGAAACTTTCTTGAGGTGGTTGCACCCATCCAGGACGCGACAGCGGGCACTCGATAGCGGCGTTTATGCTAGCCGAAAAGAGATCTCGTCTTTACATTCGCCACACAAGTCGCCAGCTCCGGTGGGCTACAATGTAAAGAACTCCCATTAATGAGCGTCCGTGCGGCCACCAGCAATAAAATTCAGATACAGCGTACTTTCTTTGATAGCGCTGATACTTGCTTGCATATCCACGCAAACCAGCGCGGCAACTCTGTCACGCCAAATAAACACAGGTAGTGATGACGCTGAAGAAAGCGTCAACTCAGGTGCTGTCTCAACCACAAGTAGTGACCTTGAAATCAACTTTGAAGGTGGTGAACCGCAACTCGTCGGCTTACAGTTCAGAGATGTAGACGTTCCCCAGGGCTCGACCATCTGCAGCAGCACTTACCTTGAGTTTGAAGCTGACGAAAGCAACGCTGAGATCACCAATCTGGTGTTCTACGCTGACGATAGCGATGACGCCAGTAATCTTTCAACAACCAACGGCGATATATCCAATCGAACAGCGACAACTGCGCAAGTGAGTTGGAACAGTGTACCCGCCTGGGTCGCTGGTAACCCCTATCAAACACCGAGTATGCAAACCATCGTCCAAGAGATCGTTGACCGAGGTGGCTGGAGTGGCGGCAACGACATGGTGTTCATTGTTATCGGCGGAGGCGGCAGCCGGGTTGCTGAATCTCGAGATGGCAATGGCGATGAACCACTGCTTCATATCGAATATGACGCGGGCAGTGGCTGCGGCGCCGCAACAATCGAAGAAGAGAACATCGACAACAACAACCGGGATACTGAAGAGAACGCCACCACTGGCAACATCGATAACGGCAGTTCTGATTTAGAACTGGTGCACGAAGACGGCACTGCGCAACTCATTGGCTTAAGGTTTACCAATATTACAGTGCCCTCTGGCGCGACCATTACTTCAGCAAGCATTCTATTTACCGCCGATGAATCAGATCAAGACGACACCAGCTCCGAAATATTTGGCGTGTTAAATGCAAACCCCGGAACATTTGGTGGCACAAATGATATTTCTAATCGAGTTCGGGCGACCAATAGCGTCGAGTGGGCTGATATCCCCGATTGGACAGCGGGCCAGTCCGGCAGCGCTCAACAAACACCAGACGTCGCCAGCGTCATACAGGAATTGATAGACCAAGGCGGTTGGGCAAGCGGTAACAGTATGGCGTTTGTCTTGGAGGGTTGGGGGGAAAGGACCGCTGAAGCTTTTAATGGCAGCAGCGGCGACGCACCCGTGCTCACCATCAATTACGTAGAAGGAATTTCAGGGCAAGCCAATATTGCCGTCACTAAGGTCGATTCAATAGACCCGGTACCGGTGAACACAAACTATAACTACGAGATCGAGGTAACCAATTTCGGCCCTGAAACCGCAACGGACGTCACATTGACGGACATCTTGCCCTCAGCATTGTCATTCGTTTCGGTTTTTACAGATCAAGGCGCGTGCAGCGAAAGCAGTGGCACAGTGAGTTGCGCACTTGGCACGATCGGCAATGGCAATACCGTCGCTGTGACGATTTTCGTCACCGCACCGGGCACCGCCCAGACCATTACCAACACCGTTAGCATTAACGCAAGCTCAGTAGATACTCAGACTTCAGATAACTCTGCTACGGAGGACACTTTTATTGGCGGCAATACCGAACAACTTTGTTATGTCTTCTCTGATGGCAGCAATCGGTTGAGCCTGTACGACACAGCAGAGGGAACCGTTACAGATTACCCATCGAATGGAACGAGCTCCATCGAGGCCATTGGCTGGGATTCTGCCAACGAGGTTCTCTATGGCGCGGATGGAGATCAACTGGGCATACTCAGCCAGGTTGATGGTTCTTGGTCAACGATCGGCTCAGGGTTTGGCACCGCAAGCGGACCCGCTGGCAACATTAACTTATCCGATGTGGACGGTATGGCGTTCGATGCATTTAATTCCGTCAACGTCCTATATGGTGTTCACGAGCGCGCCGGGCAGGACTTACTTTTCCAGATAGATACGACCTTAGGCACCTTCGTGACCGGCGCATTCGGTGGCGATGACTATGTCGTGCTACAGGCCATCGCCGCCAACAACATTACCGACGACATCGCCGTTGATGCGACAACGGGCCAAATGTACGCCGCGGTTAACAACGGCGGATCAACGGATAGGCTAATTTTAGTCAACAAGGCTAACGGTAATGCAACGGACTTGTCTCTCATCACGATAGCGGACGTCGAAGGCCTTGGCAGCGATCCATCAGGACAATTGTGGGGTGCTTCCGGCACCAGAAACACTGTCTTCGAAATTGATAAGTCGACAGGTATCGGATCAAACCAACGCGCACTCAACTTTACGGACTATGAAGCCGTCGATTGCATCGGCGTATCGCCAACAGTGGGCGCTGATTTATTCGTTGAAAAAGCCGTTGATGACAATACACCGGCGCCGGGACAAGACATTACTTACGCAGTATCAATCACCAACAATGGTGCCGCAGATTCAACTGGTGTACAACTTGCCGACGAACTGCCCGGGCAGGTGACTTACGTCTCACACATTGCCAGCCAAGGTAGCTATGATCCTGTTACCGGCTTCTGGTTCGTCGGGGGTCTAAACTCAGGGGTAAGCAGAACCCTGGATATTACAGTGACCGTGACAACACTGCTCGGTAATACATTTTCTAATACAGCGTCAGTGAGTTCTGCGAGCCAACCCGATCCTAACACCGGCAATAACAGTGCAACGACCCCCGTTGTCGTCAGTGCACCGGCTCTCACCGTGGTAAAAAGCAGCAACACACCAACGGCCTCTCCCGGCGAAGTGATTATCTACACAGTGATAGTGACCAACACCGGCAACGATGTCGCGACCAGCGTCAATATCACTGACGACTTGCCACCGATGGTCTCATTCGGGTTTCACAGTTACGCTGATGGTGTTCACATTCAATTTACCGATGGCGGAAGCGGGCTAAGCATGGGCACCCAAATTTTTGACAATGGTGACACTTCTTTTACTTACCCAGTCCCTGCGGGGCCAGCCCAGGTCTTCGACGCCAACGTCACGGATTTCCAAATACCCATGACGGGTGTCATGAATGATGGCAGTGCCAGTTTCACACTGGAATATCAGGTCAAGTTAGATTAATCCTGAGCCTGTGCCTCACTTCTTAACAACCAAAAAGTGCAGCCAAATAAGGTAGCCAAATAGACTCTGGCGCTTTACTCTCTGGATTGGGATCCCATCTTGGCTTGAGGAAGGAGAACTGCCATCGCGACTACCCTGGCAAGAGTTTATTCTTGGTCGATTCAAGCTGGTCTGCAGACGATGGTGATGATGGATCGACTATGGGGCAACTCTATTGTCGACCCCAGCGGTGAGGCATCGCCGCATCCCATGATCGCGCGGCTTCGTCACAAGGGGGACATTCTCCGCACCTATATGATTAACGGCTGGGCCGTCATTTCCCATGAAGATGTAAAAGCACTTTTGCGTGATAAGCGACTCAGCAGTGAAGTGCTTGACAGCGCACTGATGCAACGGGTGATACGGTCAGCTGCGCAAGGCCTCGTGACGCCGATCATCGACTATCCCAATATCATCAATCTGAATCCACCAGACCACACACGCTTACGAAAATTAGCAGCGCATAGCTTTACTAACCGCTTCATTCAATCGTTAGCGCCAAAAATTCATGCGCTTGTTGCAGAGTTATTGGATGCGGTCGCAGGCAATGACGAGATCGAGGTGATGGAAGCACTGGCGAGGCCGCTGCCTGCAATTGTCATCGCAGAAATGCTCGGCGTACCTACTGGGGATCGACACTATTTTGAGCAATGGTCTGCAGACCTCATTAAATACACAGAGATACTCAATCCGGACGCGATTCGTGGCGCGGTCCTGGGCGACCTTGCCATGCGCGCCTACCTGCAAGAACTGGTCGATGCAAAAAGAACAATGCCCGGCCAGGATTTGATCTCAGCGTTAATCGAAGCAGAGGAAGATGGCGACAAGCTCAACATTGAGGAACTGTTGTCGCTTTGTACCATTCTGCTGGTAGCTGGGCATGAGACAACGACACGACTCATCAGTAACTGCCTTTGGCTGCTGTTGCAGCATCCCGACCAATTGGCGGAAGTTCGATCGAATCGCGCGCTGCTGAAGAATGCCATAGAAGAGGCGCTACGGCTTGAGCCTCCCGTTCTAGCGCTGTCGCGATTGGTGCCACAGACTTTTGATTACAAGGGTCACACTTTCAAAAAAGGTCAGCTCATTCTTTTATCAATCGCCGGAGCAAACCGGGACCCGAAAGTCGCGCAAGACCCCGAGGCATTTAATATTCACAGGGAAGCCTTTGAGCACTTCAGCTTCGGCCATGGCATTCACCTCTGTCTGGGTATGCCACTGGCGAGACTCGAGGCCGAAGTGGCGCTCAACCAATTGCTCGACAAATTTCCCGACTGTTCTCTAGCAGAGCAGGATCTCGTCTGGTCAAATTCAGCTTTCTTTCGAGGGCTTGAACAGCTGACTGTGCGAACCACCCTTGTTTAGAAACACCCAATGAACAAGACCACTGAAATCCTGATTGTTGGCGCTGGCATCATTGGCCTAACAACAGGCCTAAGGCTCGCACGTGAGGGCATGCAGGTGACGCTCATTGACCCAGCCGATCCAGGCAGTGGCGCCTCATACGGCAACGCCGGTACCATTGCCGATTACGCCACACTGCCTGTCGGACATCCTGGTATATTTCGACAACTACCTTCACTACTGTTTGATCGCGATAGCCCACTCGCCATCCAACGATCGGCACTTGCCTCGGTTGTACCCTGGCTGGCGCGATTTCTCCTCGAGTGCCGCCGCTCGCGCTTTATCGCCAATACAGACGCCATCACCAGACTTGTTGCCGACGCTGCGCCAAGATGGCAAGTGCTCACAGAGGATGTAAATGGGAAACAGCTTCTGCACGCAAAAGGCTGCCTCTATCTTTACGCCGACGATGCAGCCTTCAAAGCTGGCGAGCGAGATATGCGCTTTCGTCGAACGCTAGGCGTGAATGCAGAAATGCTCGACGCAGATGAGCTGACCCAACTGGAACCCGGCCTGTTTCAGACCACCAGCGGTGGCGCCTATTTTCCTGATGCACTGTTCCTGAGTGATCCGGGTGCCACGTGCGCAAGGATTTATCAGGCTTTTAAGGATACGGGTGGACGCCTGATTCGTGATCAAGTGATGAGCATAAAGCGGCGACCGAGTGGCCCCTGCGTAACACTGGCAGGCGGCGAGCAGATGAGTGCCACCACTGTGGTCCTGTCAGCGGGTGTGCACGCGAAAAAACTGGCAGCACAAGTGGGAGACTTCATACCTCTAATCAGCGAACGGGGTTACCACCTGGAATACGACTGTGACACCGCGCTGTTGAACAGGCCGGTTTGTTTCACTGCCGGGGGCTTCTATCTATGTCCTATGGCAGGACGATTGCGGGTCGCTGGAACAGTCGAACTTGGCAATATGGACCCAAGGCTATCAAAACACCGTCTCGACGTATTGGACCGAGGCGTGCGACGATTTTTCCCGGACCTGCCGCCCGCAGATAAATCCTGGCTAGGGTTTCGTCCTTCGTTGCCTGACAGTAGGCCGGTGATATCTGCCTCAAAGCACGGCAAGGATGTTATCTATGCATTCGGTCATGGTCATATTGGCATGACGCTGGCACCCATCACAGCAGACCTGGTGCAGGCGATCATCACGGAACGTGAACCACCCGTGCCGCTAGCGCCCTACTCGGTTGACAGGTTCTAAGGCCTGCGCCAGAACGTACGACGCTGCACAAAAATGCTCAAGCCACTCACAGCCAGATAAAGCAGCGACAAAGACACCAGACCAAGCACAAACCTATGGCCAAACCAGTTCGTCTTACCGGAATGGACAGGATAAAACGCATCAAAGATTATCGGCCCCAGCCCAAGTTCGGGCGCGCGAATAACCTCTAATATTTCACCCGATTTGGGCACTACAGCTAGATAGGAGCGACCGTTAGGGTGCAGCTCCGTTGGCATACGGAGGCGAAGCATGAGTGGCGAGGTATCAGTGCGAGGCGGTGTCACAAAGCGCAGCGCTGCGTTGGGCAATGCCTTTTCTGTTGCCACAAGTATGCGCGACCAATCGATTTCGCCTGAGTGCGCGGCTACTTCCCAGACCTGCGGTCTAAGAGTACCACTAACACCGAAGCCGTAATTAAGCGCGACTCGAAATGGATCAGGAAACACCATCGCGATGCCGGTGACGCTAGTTGCTAAAAACAGCAGTGACATCGCGACGCCCTGCGCCGCATGACTCTTTAGCAACGACACCCAATTGACGCTTGTAGGCAGCAGGAATCGAACTCTAAATATGCGCCTTCGTCGCAACCAAACGAGCAGACCTGAGACAATGCTGATGACGTAAACAATGCCGGTCACGCCAACCGCTAGATGACCGACCTCGCCCATAATTAGTCTGGCGTGAAGCTCAAACAAAAACAGGGGTACACTGTCGATCCAGGTCCAGCTAGCCAATAACTCACCGCTCGTTGGGTGATAAACCTGTTGCCCCCCGCCAGCGAGATAGGCGTGATAAAAGGGCCGAGAAGCTGTCGGCATACCCAGTGACGCGACCTGCGGATCCGCCGATAGAAAAATCGCCTCAATCAGCTTTGCATCCGGTGCAATCAATCCTGCATTGTCTGGCAACGCGGGATACCGCCAGTCAAGATATTCATCCATCCACAGCAACAGAAAGCCGCTGAGACTTAGCAGTATCAGAACGCTACCAGCAAAAACGCCTAACCAGCGATGGAGTAGAACCAGCATCAATATCTAAAACTGGCGCTGCCAGCCAACAGATAGAGTTCGCCCGTTACCCGTAAAATAGGTGTCACTGCGCTGTGAAGGCTCGACTTGGGCGAAATAAGTAAAGTAATCTTCGTTCAACAGGTTTTCGACGGCCAGCGACCATAAGCCACTTTTGGCCTGCCAGCGCAGCGCTAGGTCCGCAAGGGTATAGCCATCAAAATTAGCTGCACTCGGGCCATTGACGCCGTCAAAATCTCGATCTTCAACACGATAGGTCTGCAAGCGCCAATCTATGGCGTCCGATAAGTTTCCATAAATGTAAGCATTGAGTCGGTCAGGACCAATGTTGAGGCCATTTAAGTCAGAGTCGATACTGCCATTTCGATCGGAATCAAACCGGCCATCTGTAGAAGAATAGTTAGCGCCAAATCCTAGCGTGTCGCTAAACTGATACTCAACAACCACCTCGAACCCATCGATTTCCGTCCGCTGACGTTCTACTTCGAAAATTCCGGCACTGTTCGTACGTAATCTGGAGCCGTTTTCTGCCTCTGACTCAAAATAGGTGAGGCGCGCTTGAAGTTTACCGTTATCAAACTCGAGGCCCGCTTCAAGGTTATCCGTGACTACAGGCTCAACGTTGAGCAATGTCTCTACATCCTGCCCCGATGTTGAAACGCCTCGTAACACTCGCCCAACATCAGGCATCGTAAAACCTTCGCTATAGGAACCGTACACGCGCCAGTCATCCGCAAACTGCCAGACAACTCCGAAGTTCGCCAAGGTCTCTTCAAAATCAGGATCACCACCACCCACGAAGGTGCTATTGGCAGCTGCAATCGTCGTGTAATCGTCAACCTCGAGCCCGGCATATTCACGTCTAGCGCCCGCAGACAAGGTTACGGTGGGCGTGACCATCCAACCCACCTGTGCGAAAGGTGAAATCGATTCAAACCGCGTGGTCGGCACCCACTGCCTACCGCTTTGCGCCAACTCTTGAGCTGAATCATCACGAAACCAATCAAGACCCACTGTGATGTTAACGCCATTGTCGAGTGCGCGATGATAGGTGGTTTTTAGGCCATTTTTGTCGGACACAATCGCTGACTGATCAAGAAAGGGGCCACCCGCTGGCGTTAGCCTAAAAAAATCGCCGAATGTGCCACCTTCAAACAATGCTTCGTGGCTCTGATCAAACACCTGGGCGGTGAAAGACCCACCTAAGAAGTCATCGTGCTGCAAAGTTACTGAAACCGCAGTGACTTCATTGCTCGCGGGGTCACCCACATCCGCAGCCGGGCTACCCTCGATTGTACCGGTTGGTAAGCCGATTGCGCGGTCACCATTCACACTACGAAAATCACCGTTTCGTTCTAAATTAAAATCACTCAGCATCAGCTTCACCACCATGTCATCAGTGGCTCGCCAAGCGCCTTTCAAGAATAGGTTTTCGGAAGACGAGTCCATGATGTCACCCTGGGTGGGGTATAGCCCAACAGCATCACCGTTCGCATCAATGAACAAGCCCCGCTCGTGTAACGCGACTCCGGCTGCTAATGCAAATTGTTCATTGCCTCCCATCATAGTCGCTTGCACCTTATAACTCGCCGCATCACCATCAAATCCGTCGTCGCTGCCAAACCGGGCGCCAACATCGAATTGGAAATCTTCATTAAATTTTGGCGATAGAGTGACAGTATTGACGACGCCACCGGTAGCACCAATCCCCTGTATAGCATTCGATCCGCTAATGACTTCAATACGCTCAACAAAGGCCAGATCTAGCGAGTGCCCATCTCTTTGACCGTCTCTCAATGCATTGTGTTGAGGAACGCCGTCAATCAAGTATAGCGGATTACGCCCGCGAAGAGTCTCACCACGGCCCGCCAATTTTTGTGAACTGGGTGCAAAGCCAGGAACTGTTCTGGAAAGCACACTGGCGAGATCATCTGCGATCTGCGACTGGATCTGAATGGATTCACGGCCAACAATCGTGACAGCACCAGCGATGGAAGTGACTGGCTGTTCGATACGAGTCGCTTCGACTGTGACTTCTTCGAGCTTAGGTTCAGTAGCGTGTAACCCCTGAGCCACACCAATGATCATCAGAGCAAGAAATCCTGAGATCCGAATAGAATACTTTTGCATGTGGTTTTTCCGGTATTTTGAAGTGTCGGAATACTAATGTTAATAATAATCATTTGCAATTGTCTCGTAGTATTAAGACGGACGCGCTACGAGCGAATCGATTCAGTTAAGAACAGCTCGCTCCTATCGGGATCCTCACAGGCAACTTGAGGTGACCTAGGGACCGGTTATCCTAGGTCTCGTCGATTTAGCATTACCACTTTAATCTGCCATTAAGCAGACAGCACAAACACCGGCAGCTCGTTTGTGATCTGCTCCTTCGTCATACGCTCGCCACTTAGGAACTGATGAATGACTTCTGTTACCTCCTGTGAGCGCTTAAAAAGATTGTGGCCGGCGTTCTCTAACGTTTAGGCGTTCAGCGGACGCTCCAGAGCTAAATCGCTTCACAGAGTCGGAGCGCATTTCATCACACCGCGTCAAATAAATGGGCCAGAGGGTCTGCTTATCGTCGTCGGCAATGCTTGAACACCAGATAATCCAGTAGGTGGATTTTGACTTCACTTTATCCACCTAATGGCTGGTAATTAGGCACGCTATTTTCGTTCCAGCCGGACTGGCAATTGGTTTGTCGAGTTTCGTCATAGTAGTGCGGCATCTGAACAACACTCTGTGGCAGAAATTTTCTATATGTTCTAGGGTGGCAATGCTTTTCAAGCCGAATTTTATTTTGGTTGCACCAAGAAAAAATTCGAGCGACCAACACGAAGACTGCAAAAACTAAAACAACATTAAGGGTAGAGAAATGGCAGGACGTTTAGAGAATAGAGTTGCGGTGATCACCGGCGGCACCAGTGGCATTGGCGAGGCAACAGCAGAACTGTTTGTTGCGGAAGGCGCCAAAGTTGTGATTTGTGGCCGGTCAGCGGCAAAAGGCGCTGCCATCGCAGATCGACTAGGAGATGCCTGCCAATTTATAACCGCTGATGTCATGCGCGAAGCCGACATCGCAAAGACCATCGAATTTGCCGCCGCAACTTTTGATGGCATCGACATTCTCTTTAACAATGCGGGTGGCCCCACTACAGGAGATATCACAGACCTTGACGAGGACACCATACATTACGCCATGCAATTGCTGTTCAGCAGCGCGGTACTCGGCATCAAACATGTTGTGCCGCATTTGCAGGCCAGGGGTGGCGGTAGCATCATCAACAATTCGAGTATTGCCGCGTTGCGCGATAATCAGGGTGGTCTACTGTACTCAGCCGCAAAGGCAGCGTTGACCCACTACACCCAACTTGCCGGGGTTCGGCTTGGGCCCAGCGGCATTCGCGTCAACTGTATTTCTCCCGGCGCAATTGCGACACCCATTTTCTATGGTGGCTCGGCGCGTGCGAACACGTTAAGCGACGACCAGAATGCGACAAAGATGGCGAAACTTGAGGGCAACCTTGCTAACGCAACACCGATGCAGAAAACTGGCTTGCCGCTGGATATCGCCACTGGCGCACTCTATTTGGCCAGCGATGAAGGCCGGTTCGTGAATAGCCACGACCTGATAATCGATGGTGGCCGAACCAGCATGTTCCATGAGCCACAGCGCTAAAGTTGGACGATTAAATAAGGCCACCGGTTAGGACTATCGAGCACAACTTTCCCGAATATTTTGTTCGCACAGTGGGGTGCGGTAGTATCGGCAAGACTCACCCGAGGACAGCTATCACCATGAAAATAGAGAACCTACTGGACCTGCAAAAATATCCGCTGCATGACAAGGACGATCCCCTGCGAATCACCCTTGTCGAACAGTGCAAAACTGATCTTGCGAATCAGCTCTATTGCGTCATACCTGAAATTGTCCTACCGGCAGCTCTAGATGTGATGAGCGGCGAAGCAAGCAAATTGGAGTCGGAGTCAAATCACAACAACTCGCTGCGTAATTGTTACTTACATCGACAGACAGATCCCTCTTTTCCTGACGACCATCCGCGCAATTTGCAAGATAGATCGAGCGTAAGGATGATTGCTTACGATCAGATTTCAGACGCATCGCCTCTCAAGCTGTTCTATCAATCTGATCTCGTCCGTGAACTGGTCGCGGAGATCGTTAATGAAGGCGAGCTGTACGATAATGAGGACACTTATCAGCCGGCAAATTATGTCTGCTATCAGAATGGCGATGAATCGTCCTGGCATTTTGATTCGGATAACTCATTCACCATGACGCTGATGGTTCAGCCTGCTGACTCAGGTGGTCAATTCGAGATGTCACCGAACACACGCTCACTCCCAGACCAAAACTACGATCACGTCAGCGACGTCCTCAGTGGCAAGCGAGATGACACCATTATTTCTGTCGGTCGGGAACGCGGTGCTTTATGTATCTTCAAAGGATGTGATTCACTTCACCGTGTGACGCCGGTTCAGAGCGGCAAGCTACGAATCATGGGCGTGTTCGTCTACGAATTCATTTCTGGCGTAGTGGGAGACCCTGAAGTGAATGCCACTATTTATGGGCCACGAGTTTCCAACGCAGCTCACTGAAAAACCTAATCAGAACCGTCACAGTCTGTATGACAGCATGTTCCCTAAGTGTCCAAGGTCGACAGCTATGACCGTTAGTTCCGGGACGAAACCAACACTACCAGCTAGCGTCTAACTTACAAATCACCAACATGCTTGGATTTCGCATCTTTTTTTACCCGCTTCGCTTCCTTTTTTTCCTTTGCGGTCAGAAGTGATTTTTTCTTGCCTTCCTTATTACTTTTTTGTTCTTTACTCATGAGAGTTACCTTTGGGTATGAACGTTCAGGTGATCGGAAAGTAGATTGAATATAGCACGATAGCGCTAGTTACTCGTCGCATTTATCAGCCCTGATGACAAGATGGCGGACTGGTTAGTGCAACCAACCTCTACTTAGGGAACGTCTATCTTCGGTTATATCGAGTCTAACGCCATGGATGTTCGACTTGTTCATCATATCCCTCTTCAGCATGATCACCTCATCAATTGAACAACACTTAGGGAGAGTTTGATGGACGTAACACTAGACACAAGGAATGTCACAGTACCTGCCACATTTAGGAATCGTTTGGCGCGTAGAGTTTCCGGTTTTTTCATAAGGTTTGATCATTCAGTCAGGAAGCTTCACGTTACGTTGAAGGATTTGAATGGACCCAGAGGTGGAATGGACAAGGTGTGCCAGTTGAATATCGAATTAACCGATGGCAATCAGATCATCGTTCGGGAACGCAGTAATCGTTTGGTCAAGGCAATGGGCCTTTCCATCAGGCGTGCGAGAGGACTCGTTGCTCAACAGTTGAAGAAGAAACGTCCGCGAAGGATAGCGACAAAACGGATGATCACCGCTCCTACGTGAACGGTAACTCACCTCTCAAACGAGTAAAATCAACATTCAGACTCAGCAATCAGCTTCTGCAAATTAACGATAGCTGGCATCACATTGACATTGAGCTTCTCCATAATAGCGGCGTTTTCAGGAATCGTTAAATCCGCGCGCCGAATCACTCCGGCAAATCCATCCAACCGATTATTCTGAACCCAACGATTCAACTCTGGCTCGCCGGCCCAGGTGCCCTGGTTCATCATATTGCCTAATGTTGTTTTCAGCCAACTGGTTTGATCGTCCGGCAAATTCACTGGCTGACACAAACGATTACGCTCTTCATCGCTGTCGTAGCGTGCTTCAACATAAGCTGTGAAAGCACCGCTAAGACAGGGGTTCGGTATCCGCAAACCCTGGATGGTAATTAGGTCTGGCTCATAGACCGGCCGAGTTTTGGTCGACGAGAAGTCAACCGCCGACGCGGTGCAATCGATATACAGCGTATTTTCTGGCATACCAACTTGAATGCCGTTTTGCATGGTCAACCCACCACGGTTTATTTCCTGCACCCGACCTTGTTCGATGACATTCTCGATCCGTTGCAACTGAGCCACCTCCCCTTTCGATATGGTGGCAAAGTGAAACATGGTGGGCCGCTTGGTTTTGTCAATGCGGAGCATAAACCCACAGGCCTCTAATCGATCAAACAAGTCGTCAACCGACGTGGCCTGCGCGACCGCCTCCATCTGATCAGCGAAGCCGCCAATAGATTCTTTAAAAAACTCAAGACTGCCCTGAGTCACTGCGCGATTTATCAGCCACGACTGCCGCGGGCAAATCCAACTGACGTTATCTGCTACACTGCCGTTGTCCAACAGCCAGACACCGGCATCCATTGCTGTTTTACCGGCACCCAGAATACAGAAGTGATCAAACTGAGGAGCTAAGGTCGGCAACTCGTTAGGTGCAATGCATTTAACATCGTCACTAACGGCGTAGCTTCGCACATGACGGGACGGCACCGAAGTTTTGAAGTAGGTGCTGTCCACGATTCGTTTATTCACCTGCACGGCAAATTCTTGGCCGGACATCATGTTGTGAAATTTGCCATCCCCATCGTACTCAGACATAGAAAAGTATTGCACACGTCCAGAAGGCAAAAAACGCTGCCGCATGATCTGCTCGAAATAGGCTTGCACCTCTGCGCCAGAAGCAAGTTCATAGTACCCTGCATTCGAGCCTGCCTGGTCAATCGCTCCAGAACCCAACGGCGTTGATGTAACGCCGTAAAAGTGCGATGGCTGGTGCAACCGAACATACGGGTATGAGTCGTTCCAGTGACCGCCGGGTAGATGATGATTGTCCACCATAATCACAGTGGCCTCTGACTCATCGAGCAGCGTATCGACAAACGCCATACCTACCGCGCCGGTGCCAATCACCAGATAATCTGCTTCGAGTTGCTTCATCATCGCTTGCCCTTGGGTCAATATTTTCTAAGTCAGTGGTTTTTTTCTGCCGCGCACCGTCAGGCGCGCCAGCGCAAGAGTAGCACGCAACAACGGTTATGCTAAGCGCATCAAGAAGAATGAAAACAACACTCTTCATACACCGCCTGGCTCAAGCCAAGGACGTCCCAGCGATTATCGACCTGATGTCCGCTGCGACCACAGAGAACATGAGAGACTTTTGTTTGGTGATTAAATCAACGCGGCGAAAGAAACCATGGGTGTTGATCAAACGCTGATCGAAGGTCAGACTTATTTTATGAATGCGACAGATCACAACGACAAAACTGTCATCGTCAGTTGCGGTGGTTGGGCCAAACAAAAACACTATACGGCGGTGACCATACGAAGGGTGGAGACGACACACCGAGCGATCCCAGAGTCGACCCTGCACGTATTCGCCAGGGCATAGGTTCTCACTTGCTGGATATTGGCGAGCAGTCTGCCCGAGAACATGGGTTCACGACCATCGAACTCGGCTCAGCAGTACTCGGCGAGCCTTTGAATCTGGTAAGAGGGTAAGTAGAACTCAGCAGAGCGAGCCAGGTAGCCGCAAATGGTTTTCAAAACACGATCATCAAAATGCAGAAAGCCCTGTAGATGCTGATCGGCTTGCACCACGAACTACGCCGAAGAAGCAGCATTAACTTTTTAGAGCCTGAGTCGTCTTCGCTGAAAACGACGGCATTGTTCTGCTACTTTTTCAAGTCAACAAGACACGAAAATTCCATCTCACTATGTCTGCGCTATTTGGCTGTTGTGAAGTCGACGAGACATCTACACTAGATTCAAATTTATGGAGACGAAGAGCGGAGCCAACAATACGAAAATGCTCGACTTTTACTTTTCCGGAAATTAGCAGAATCATGGAAGGTTTCAATCGACAACAAAAATGCTCAGACGTCATATTGATCGATTGTAGTTCAATTCAAACATCCGCAATAACCTCGATCGAATGCCGATCTCTAGCAGCCAGCTTCTTCGAATCACCAATACGAGCAGTCTTTATAGCCGACACAGCAGTCGCATTTGGTCTAGCTCGAATGATTGCAGGGCATTCAAGAAACCTCAATGTTTTTGTCTGCAGATCGATCAACGCTGCCTACGAAATTTGTGAACGGCTCAACTCGTAAACAAGTCTTGATCGAGGTGAGAGACTGTAGCCTTTAAGCTATCGTCGATTTCACCGACTACGACTAAATAAAGCGTAGCTTGCTGCTCTAGCCTTCGAGATGCCTCAGCAATAACAGACAATATTTTATCTTCTTGATCAGTCTCAAGTCCGACGACTGGAAACATCGTGACGAATTTTAGCAGCAGATACTCATTGAATTCCTTTTGACCCACGATGAGTGAGTCGCAGAGGTTAGCGAGCTCTGCCTGATTCTTTTCTATCCTCGGCTTTACCCTCTTAGACTTCGTTAAGTCTATACAACCGCAATGACTCCATACTACTGACAAGACCGATGCCACGACTCTCGGTTTCGCCAACGAGCAGACAGAAGACGCAAAGGTAGACGCTCAAACAAGATAAGTTAGGATCCCTCTCAATCACCCATGAAACACCCGCGTGGAAGTGAATCGTGTTGCTCCCTAAGGAGTCTATCCACACTCACCGTGACTATCTCAACCAATTTAGAACAGCGATGAGGAACTTCGGTATTTGATGATAGTAAGAGACCTGACAGCTGTCAGAAAAAACGAAGAAGAAAGGCTCGTGACGCACATGCTCGATGACATTAACAACTCTATCCTGTTGTTAGAAGGTCATTCCAATATACTGCCGCGGAAACTGGGTGTCGCAAGCGAAACAAGCTTAAAGATGAAAACATATGCCAGAGAGTTTACTGGGCATTGTAGTAGCAGAACGCGAACTCATTGAACCAGAGGCGATTATTACCGCGTACATTGGCGAATTTCAGAATCGATACAAGCAGAGAATTGAACTCCAAGTCAACGGACTGCCAACAGGACTGAAAATCTACGTCGTTAGACATGACATTGAGTTAGCGTTTGCCAATATACTACTGAACGCAACCGTGGCCTCGCATGACGGTTCAGGCACGATTATTGTTCGCCTGCAATGAACGACCGTTTCGGATCAGTTTCTCGCTCGTACATTTTGCTTGACGCCTTTGGAGGACGACCGCACCTACTTAGAGGTCTCAGTTTCTGACAACGGAATAGGACTCTCTTCTGAGCGAATGGGTGCGCTTTTTAGAGATAAGCAATTGGATGTGGAATCAGTCGCGCAACCTTCCGCGACCTTAGAGTGTTACCAAAAAAGAGGAGTAGGTATTCCCACGGCACTGAGTTCGATCCGAGCATTAGGCGGAACAGTATGCGTTGATCGTTTTCGAGGTGAAGGCGCAAAGGTATCAGTATTAGTGCCTGCTCTCGGTGTTAGGCACCCGACCCAATGAAGTTTATTTAGAATTCTGACGGGAAAAATTCGTTGTGCTGTTTCAGTATCCGGCTGGCATTTGAATACCCCATAATATGAATAATGTGATAAATCTCGGATTTAGTTCGACCTTTTATCCGGTCATGAAATCGATTGAGACGATAGAGGTCAATATACTGCTTTGGCGAAATTCCTAGATGTCGCTTGAACGCATACTCCAACGTTCTTGAACTACAACCAATAGAAAACGCCACCTGCTTCACCGAAAAGGGAGCATTGGCCACCACTTTTTGGCGAATGAAGTCAATAGTAGAGTGAACATATCTCAATTGAGTATCACCAACAGCAACGCTCGGTGAATCTTTGATATTGCAAAAAACGAGCCTTAAAAGACTCTTGGTCCTTAACTCGAACTCACTGTCAGACCTGTCAAACAGGTCAACCAAATCACTAAGGACGCGTTCGTGCACGATTGGAGGCACTTCGAGGGACCGAGGCTTAATAAATAGATCGACTGGCATTGGTGCCACAATGCTCTCCGCCAATTTCAAGCTCACATTTAACCCGATGTATTCCCCGCCTTTTTGAGCCTTGATAAAAGTCGGCTCTTGCGGCGTAGCAATGACAACGGAGAGAGTGCTCGGACGATTACCTACCCAGCTAATCTTATCAAGACCAACGCCAACGCCAATACCTATGCCAATCCAGTTATCGTCGACCCTTACTATTGTGACAGATTTTGCCTGATATTTTGTTCGTAAAAGCCGCACCCCTCGGCTTCTTCGGGCCCTTGACGTCGCGAGCCCCCTCGCCGACTCAAGCTGAATGTATTCTCTTTTCACAGGAAAGGCATCAGGCGATACATTTTCGATTTTATCAAACATATACTTGCAGACGCTATTTTAGACACCCAATAGGCAGCCAATATAAGTTAGCTCAACCTAAAGACGAAAGACAAAAGGCGCAGACATAGCCCAAACCGCACCTGCTTTTCGCGATTTGGATCAACAATATTTGGTGGAATTGCACAATTCTACGTTGACCCAAATCAAACGATCAACCGATTGTTAGGTCGCTAGGTTATTAGATTATTAGATTATTAGTTCTGCCGCCTAACTGCGTGGCTTAAGCGGTCGATGTTCACTGCACGAATCAAGATCAAAAATAGCGAAATTTCACGATAAAAATGCGATCTACGCACCAACCGCAACCACAGAATTCGTCTTAAAACGTTTGATACCGAGCAGACATGCCGCCAGCCCTAGGCTAAACCCTAGGTGCCGATAAGACCGGTGAGTTTCTATAGCGATCACTCAAGGTGTTATACAGCTCTTCAAGTCTGAACACGACATTTCACCTTAGAGCGAAAAATAGACTCAAAGTATAATGCCTGGCGCTAATACATCTGGTCGTTCGACGCCGTCGCTAGACATACTGGCAATCGGATAAACACAATAGTCTGCCGCATAGTAGGCGCCCGGTCGGAAGTTCCCACTGGCGCCTACACCACCAAAGGGCGCTGAACCACTGGCACCGGTTAGGGGCCGGTTGAAGTTGACAATACCAGCACTAATCCGCGGATAAAAATAGTCCCATGCTGAGTGGTTATCGCTAAGCAGTCCCGCTGCCAGGCCAAACTGAGTGTTGTTTGCTGCTTCGACCGCCTGCTGTAAGCTATCAACCCATTGAATTTGTAATAGCGGACCAAAGCATTCCTCGTCTTCAATGCCGATGGCAAGGCTGACATCAATAAGACCTGGATGAATAAACGGCCGCTTTGAATCTTCTCTAATGAGCGCTAACAGGGACGTAGCACCAGCCGCCACTAGCCTGGCTTCAAATGCCAGCGCACCATCGGCAGCACCATTTGAAATGAGCGGACCCATAAAACAATCATCATCCGATCCGACCTTGATTTTTGAAGTTGCCTCCACCAATTTTTTAACGAGCACCTGATTGCTATCACTTGTCACAACAATGAGCCGGCGTGCGCAGGTGCAGCGTTGACCTGTAGAAATAAAAGCGGATTGAATGATGGTATAAACCGCCGCATCCAAATCACTCAGTTGATCAACAATGAGTGGGTTGTTGCCGCCCATTTCCAATACCAACATCTTATCTGGCTGACCAGCAAACGACTTATGGATGGCGTGACCGGTTTTGGAGCTACCCGTGAATAAGACACCGTTAATACCGGGATTGTTGACGAGCGCTTCGCCGGTCTCTCGGCCGCCCTGAACCAGATTAATCACACCGACGGGCAAACCAGCTTGCTCCCAACACAACACCATCAGCTCACCAAACCCTGGCGTTAGCTCCGATGGTTTAAATACAATCGTATTGCCGGCCAACAGTGCCGGAATGATATGTCCATTAGGTAGGTGGCCCGGGAAGTTAAATGGCCCTAGAACGGCGAACACACCAATCGGCCGATGCGCCAACCGAATCGTCACAGCACTGGCGTCACTATTATTTGACCCCGTACGATCCTGGTAGGCCGCAAAGGAAGTAGCCGCCTTACCGATCATGGTGGCAATCTCTGTTTTGCTTTCCCACAATGGTTTGCCGGTCTCGATATGGATCGCATGCGCCAACGAACCTTGCTGTTGCTTCAGACAGTCAACAAACTTGGAGACATAAGCCTCGCGATCAGCGACGTCTATAAGCCGCCAAGTTACAAACGCTTCTTTCGCCGCAGCGACCGCGGACGCCACATCTTGTGCAGAAGCAATGGATGCCTGCCAAATGACCTCGCCGCTCGCGGGATTCTCGGAAGAAATCAAATCGCCGGTAGACTTTATCCACTGACCGTTGATGAAGTTAGCTTCTATCGGTTTTTGCATGGACTAGTACACCTTTAGTGAAGTGACATGCGTTCCTGCTGTCAGTCGCCGCAGAGCGCTAGACTTGCCCAGCGAGCGCCAGCGTTGTTGCATACAACTCCAGTACCGCATCTGCATCAACGCCCACGCAAAAGTTGCAGGCTGGTCGCTCGCGCCAATGATCGCTGATGTATTCTGCTGCGCCATCACCGCTAATCGTCTGACCAATCGCAATGCCTTCCGTCACAACACGAACAACCGCGGACTTCGTCTCGTATAGATCCGGCCGCAGCAAATAGGCTACGGCACTGGCATCGTGCATCGGACTTATTCGTTCGTTGTGTCGTTTTTCATAAAAGTCAAAGTAGAAGCGAGATATCTGGTAGATAAATTCGCCCGCGTTGCCCGAGTCGGTTCGAATTCGATCCATATAGCTTTCCGTCATTTTCGCTTCTTCGGTGACATCAAGACCCACAATCGTGGTCGGCATGCCCGCGGTAAAGACTCGATCGGCGGCGGACGGGTCGCCCACAATATTGGCCTCGGCAACCGGCGTCACATTACCCCGGTGACCGTTATAGCCAAAAACGCCACCCATCACGACGAGCTCTTTGACGAAACCGACAATTTCCGGAGCTATCTCAAGCGCATCAGCAACATTGGTCATCCGGCCTACCGCAACAATTGAAATTTGATGTGGATTAGCTTTTACGATATCGACAATTGCCTGGGCGGCAGAAGTCGATTCCGCCACGATGGTTGGTGGAGTAATTTCAATATCACCCAGGCCATTTTTGCCATGGACAAAATCTGGGTACTCTTCGTGCAGCGCCTCACCAACCGACTTGGACGCGCCGGCAAAAACAGGTACGTCGATCGCGAATTTTTGTTTAACAAAAAGCGCATTCCTCGTTGTGTCTTCAACGCTCGCGTTGCCAAACCCCGTAGTGATGGCAACCAGATCAACCTCTGGCGAATAATGCAAGAACAGTAATGCCATGGCATCGTCGATACCGATATCATTGTCAAAGATGACTTTTTTCAATTCGTAAACCTTCTCGCCGGTGGCTTCATCAAATGTAGGGATGCCGCTTAAGTTTGCAGCATTGCAAGATTAAGTGGTTTAAAACCACTATCCTGACTAGTTTCAGTCTCCACAATAGCAAATAAGACGAATCTACATACGATTAGCAAATGCGATACATATCGCAACGGGCAATTCAGCCTATTGAACTGGGGATCCACAGTGAGCAAATGGGAAATGGTGGGTACGGCAAGTATCCCAAACAACGGCGGTGAGTTACGTCTATTGCAGCGAGATCGCGAGTTCGCGATCAGAATCGCCGGCGTTCAGGGTGATCTTATGAACAGCCGGACTCATGGTTCAGAGGATGCGCTGGGGACACTCGCGTGTGAACCGTTTCGGAATAAGTCAGGGGCGAAGATTCTGATCGGCGGTTTAGGCATGGGTTTCACTCTAGCGACCGCATTGCAATCTCTCGGGGCCGACGCAGAGGTTATCGTGGCAGAACTTGTGCCGGGCGTCATACAGTGGAATATAGAACTTGTCGGCAACTGCGCCGGCAATCCGCTGGCGGATGATCGGGTGCAGATAAAAGATGCAGATGTTGGGGTGCTGATCAACCAGGCAACTAAAGCCTACGATTCGATCTTACTAGATGTCGATAATGGTCCAGAAGGATTGACTCATATCCAAAACGACAACTTATACTCACTTGAAGGACTACACGCTGCTTATAGTGCCCTGCGGCCATCTGGCATCCTCGCCGTATGGTCTGCGACACCAGCACCGAAGTTCATGTCCCGGCTGCGCAAAATCGGATTCTCTGTCGACGAAAGACGTGTGCGAGCGCATCAGGGCAAGGGCTCTACGCACACCATTTGGTTAGCGCAACGAGGCCGATAACCCTATTATGCATGCCTACCTAAGCGTGAGCGCATTCGATGGATAAGATTGGTCTGTTTGTGGATGTGCAAAACATTTACTACACAACAAGGCACACCTACGACAGGCAGTTTAACTATCGTGCCCTGTGGAAAATATTGGAGCAACACGGCGACATCACGCTAGCCAATGCTTATGCCACAGATCGTGGCGATGACAGCCAAATGAAATTTCAAACTGCGTTGCGACATATTGGCTTTAAAGTAAAGCTTAAACCCTATATTCAGCGAGCCGATGGCTCTGCCAAAGGAGATTGGGATGTCGGAATTACCATCGACGTGCTCACGAACGCACCAGACCTGGACCGGATATTCCTACTGTCCGGTGATGGAGACTTCGACCTGCTAATTGCCACCGTTCGCAAAAATTACGACATACCTGTCGAGGTCTATGGTGTACCTATGTTAACGGCAGACTCGTTAAAACGTTCCGCGTCTGCTTTCCATCCAATTACCGAGCCGCTGCTGCTGTAACACTGTTAACCCTACTCCTGCATGCCATGATGAAACAGCTGGAGGAACGCCGAACCGAATGGGTTGGCTGGGGTTTCGTACACTCGTTTGGATTAGAGAAGTGAGCAACCAGTCCACCTGCTGCACTGACGTTGATCCCACCGCGGCTGCCGTCGGAACCTGTGCCGAAAAAGGTCACAGCAACCGCACGTTCACGATAGAATTTGGTCAATGAGTTAAAAAAGATATCGATGGTTAACGTTAGGACATTGGGGATCTTTTGTTCACCACAAAGTGGTCGTGTTCCAGAGCAACCGTTGTATCAGCACGAATCAGTTAAACGACGTTAGGCTCTATCTTTGTTCGGTCATAGACCATAACCACTGGCATGTCGGTATACCTAGACAACAATTCATCCATCATGCTCTTGTATTCAGTAGACAGGTGTTGAACTACAACGTAGGTGGCGCCAGAATTCGTTGAACAGTTCCTAAAAAAACGCTCTAAGACGTCAGGGGCGATCAGACACCGGCATGTGGCGAAGCACCTAAAGTCGCAGCACAGCTTGCCGATACAGACTTTACTAATCGAAAATAAATCGACTACATATCGACTACATATCGACTACACACCGGCCGACAAGGACTGCTACGCCTGTTACTGACACTGCACAGGAGTCCCTATGAATATCAATCTCACAAGTTTGCTGCCCACTCAAGGCCGCATTTCTGATAAGTACGAAAAGTCAGACAAACCCGACAAACAATCGCTTGAAGCCATCTATGGCCAAAACTCAAACACCTCAACGTCGCTCAATGTCAGTATGAGAAGCAGCGCGAGTATAGGTGTAGGTTTCGCTGCGGAAGTCGATCAAACTCCCTTAACACTTGCCTATCAAGCCGCCATTGACCGTATCAATGAAGCAGTCGCGCCATACCTGGGTGAAGATGCGGTTGCACGGGGTGATAAGGCACAGATTGACGTTTCGCCTGCGGTCACTGCTGAGCGAATTGTGTCCCGATCAACCGCGCTATTTTCGCGCTTTGAAGACCGCTACCCAAATCGCGATACTGAAGTCACAATCAATCACTTCGTCGATACGATCCGCGGCGGCGTTGAGAAGGGCTTCACTGAGGCCCGGGGCATCCTAAAAGGACTAGGTGTGTTAGAAGGTGATATTGAGACCAAGGTGGACCTTACTTTTGAGTTAGTGCTTGATGGCCTGGCAGAATTCCAGAGCCGGGCGCTATCTGACTTATCCGCCTAATCTCGCTAGCATTTTGGTTTCTCTCTCATGGCGTTGCGCAGATCATGTCAGACTTAGAATGCTGATCTGCCATAACTATCGACGAAGCGAAGTGGCCACGGCTCTGCCAACGAGCATGCGGTCGCCATCAAAAAACAAGCGGAACCTGACCCGAAAAATCACTGGCGGGTATGCTGTCGTTTTGATTTAGATGGTACTCGTGTCGCCGAGTCAGCAGGTAGTGCGCTAGTGGATATGGAAACTGGCCAAAGAGGGTTCTTATTAACGGGTAAGGATGAAGCACTTGAACCTTATGAATCTGGCTGTCAGTCATTGGAATCAAATTTGGATCTTCTGACTAATGACGATATTGCCGAGGTGCAAAGAAGAGTTGATCGTTGGCATCAGCGCTATCGGCACACTGTTTGCCGTTCTCTTTGGCATATCGGTCGCATTCTTCGTCGCACGAGGGTTTGTTGGCCCATCAATGCGGCGAGTCTGCTGCTTAAGGACATCGCAGAAGGCGATGCCGATCTAACCGCTCGCCTGCCCGTGAAGTTTCAAGATTAAGTAGGGGCACTGGCAGAAAATTTTAATCAATCCATCCAAAATTTGCAGAGTCTAATTACTCAATTGATCGCAGCCACCACCAAGTTGCAGAGTTCTACCCAGGGCCTGGCGGGTCGCCTTTGGGTGCGACAGTGTTCATCGATATGGTTGATGCATTTGATATCCTGGCTATACAGTAACTCGCCCAGTGCCTCACGTATTTCTTCTGTAGTCGACACGACCTGTGTTGGCTGGTAAATGCTGGCTTCCCCCAAAACAATCATCCTACAACTAATCTAACCGCGGATAAAAACCATGATCATTGACCATCCTGGCCAAGCACGCATTTTGGTGCGAAATTTTTAGGTTCTGCGCAAAAGTAGCGCGCTCTTAAACCTACCTCGAGGATCCAAGACGAAAGCGTGACGCGGCATAAGTCAGTCTTCATTTGAACCGCAAAAGGTTCTGCTATTCAGCGCCGATACAGACCCACAACCGCATAATTATGTAGGTATATCAGATAGATAAAAGGATCAACCGTGCAAGATAACAAGTATCTGTCCAGCATAGGGCGCGCTAATAGGGCGTGTTAATAGACGCTGAAGTAATCCACCTGATTCGTCATCGATGTACACAGCTTTCAGCGATAGTTAGGAGCGGCCCATTTTTTGCAATTGTCAGTTGAGACACACAAACAGCAACCGTAATTGTGGTTGGACCCAGTACACAATGGCCTATGTCTGCACCGATGAACTCACAAAATACTAGCGCACGCTAAATCCTAAGGAATAGTAACCATGAAGCTAAAGATCACTGGCGCAGGTATAACGCTAACGATGCTACTAATGGGTTGCTCACCGGCAACCGAAGAAGATGTCGTCCTGGCACCTGAAGCGGTATCTGTGGCAGTAGAAACTGCTCCCGCAGCGACAACCGAAGCCGCGGCAACATCGTCATTCATTCCGGCAGAGTTTAACGCTCCAATCCTAGTAGAAACCGAGGCTTTCAAGATCGTGCCGCTGGGCCCAGAGTTAGTAAAAGTCGACTTCGACGCCTACATGTCATCCATCGAACATTTGCAAAAGACGTTTACCCGCAGCACCAACTGGCCGCACAAAGATGTCTCTGATGCTGACGCCATGCTGGATATGGAAACCGAACAGGCCAGATTTGAGAACCGCGAATCATTCGCCTATGCAGTACTCACGCCAGACGGTAGCCGCGAACGTGGCTGTGTATACGTGTATCCAAGCACTGTCGAGGGTTATGACGCCGTGGTGAGAATGTGGGTAACGAAAGCTGAGTACGATGCGGGTTTTGACGCAGAACTCTACGAGTGGGCAACCGATTGGGTACAGACCGACTGGCCGTTTAAAACAGTGGCTTATCCCGGCCGCGCAATTGAATGGGAGGCCTGGGATCTCATCGTCGCCGCAGACACGGCTAAAAACGCAGCGCTAGAAGAGCAGAACCGTCTGACCGCAGAAGGCTTTATCGACGCGTTCTACTCCTTTGATCCGGAACAGCTTCAACCTTTCCTAACCGATGCTGAGGAATCTGCACCACGACTTTCTTACTATCAGGGTTGGGCAGAGGGCGGTAACTATAAGGTCCTCAATCGTGGCGTTTGTGAGTCCAAGTCACCAACTTTTTTCCAGTGCCCCATCACCGTACAGGACGATCCCGTGGTTCAACTGAAGACTGGGTTTAATGTGACTGATACATTCCACCTGACATTCGACGACACAAAAATTACCTCGATCAAAACCAGCTCCGACGACCAGCCGATTTACTACGAGGCTCGAAAATGGGTGGAGGCGAATATGCCGGAAGTCATGACTGGACCTTGCCTTAATCGCAACAAGGGCGGCGAAACCCCAGGCGACTGCGCCCGGGCAATGACCGAGGGCTATAATAAATTCTACGCCGCCACGAGAGGAAACTCAGAGTAAGCGTCGACAAGTCGCTAACATTTCATAACAGTGGCGATCAAAGTCGATTGACGAAATCGCCGCGCGCATCTTCGCGCTTCTTGAACGAAGGCTTATGGCTAAAAGTTTCTTCTACCCATGCTAGCGCTTGCGCCTGGTCAAGGTCGGTGTCCCAGGTCATTCCATCGGGTTGCTCCACATGCCAGGGCGTATCCCAGAACACCTCAAGCCCATTGCCTTCCGGGTCGTTGAAATACAATGACAGTGTATTGCCATGGGACAATGGCAGAATATCGATATCGCGTGATTTGAGCTTGCCACTCAATGTTTTGATATCGTCAAAAGATTCAACCCGAAATGCCAGGTGGTTCAGCGAATTAGATGGCCCCTCATCCTTGCGCAAGGCTGCCACCGCGAGCTGGTGATGCTCGTCTGGGTCTTGGCTCATAAAGATAATTTCAGGTGCATTCTCTCCCATGGGACCTCGGTCAGTAATGGTGAAACCAAGTATACCCGTATAGAAGCCCAGGATTTTGTCGACATCTTTTACATTCAACACAGCGTGTGACCACTTTAGTTTCATATTGCCTCTCCTTTGTGGGGCAAACGCAAAGCCCCTGTTAGTGGTTTTTTGTAGGGTGCTAGCGCAACGAATACTCGCCGTCTTTTGAATAGCAACTGCCGTCATCGATGCCAATTTCAGTCACTATTAATTCAATCAGCTGTTTATTCAAGCGCTCTATAAGTGGCCGGTGGTCTTCGGCGCAGATGGCCATGTTCTGCAACGACACGCCATGCCCCAGGCGGCCCTGCCAGCAATCTCAGTTATTGCTGATCAATGCCGCCTCGCTTCGGGCAAATGTCAGCGCTTGTGATCGATCAGCGATCTTGGGTTTGAACTTGTCGCGCGGGTTGCGCTGGTGCTTAAGGACCCAGACATCATTACGAAGACCTGCTCTGCCGTTTTGTGCCTTCTGGGTGTAAGGGCGGCGAAAGCAGACAGACTAGTCAGGAGGGTATTAAAGAATAATGCATCCCTGCTGTCTTGAGACTAAATGCCTGGGACTGATAGCTTCAGGCTAATTGTCTGAGCGAGTGGCGTTGATTGGCTATTGCTGACCAGCGAGCATCACTTGCTCACCTTCAGCTAAGCCGGAAACCACCTCCACCATGCCCTCGTCCAATTGTTTGCCGGTTCTGATGTAGCGTCGTTCTATTTGCCCTTCCGTCTTTACGGAAACAAGCTCTAGCTGACCAACGACTTGGATACAGTTCGCTGGTATGACTAATTCCGATTGCTGACCGACGGGTATTTTTAATCGCGCATACATTCCTGGCAATAGTCCATCCACAGCATTCAAGCGGGTTTTGACCATAAAACTACGCGAACCCACATTGCCTGCAGGGACCATTTCTTCCACGCTTGATGCCACAACAATGCCTTTCGAGGGGATACTGACTTCGATAGACATACCTTCAGTCATGGATACCGCCAGCTGCTCTCGGACATTCGCTTCGACACGCAAGGAGGAAGGGTTATACAGAGACAATAGAGGCTTGCCTGGTTGCGCGGTGTCTCCTGGCTCTGCAAATCGATCGACGATACGCCCATCAATCGGGGCAGCAATAGATGCATAATCTAATGCAGAGGTAGCTTCATTTAGCGCCTGTATGGCACTCATTTGATCTGCTAGCAAGGCATCATGATTCGCACGCGCGCGATCCATATCAGATTGCGCAATAAGTTTCGTTGCGACCAGGTCAGTTGCGCGATCGAGCCCCAATTTGGCTTCTGCTAGCCGTGCTGCCACAGAATTTACCTGGGACTGGGCCTGATTGGTTCGGGACTGCAGATTGGATTTTTCCAACTCAACGAGAAGTTGGCCTTGAGTGACAAGGCTGCCCGCACGAACATTTACCTTTTCTATTCGCGCCAAAATTCGCGCTGAGATGGTTGTCGCTTGTTTGGCCTCAATACTTGCAGGTACGGTTTCAAAGACGGATTCTATTCGACGCACCACCGTGATCCACTCCGCGCTCGGCAGAGCATGTTCGTTAGCAACACCAGGCGCTACCTTCGTATCGAAATACCCAGCCATCCATAGAACCATGACGAGCAATCCGGCGATTGCTGCTATTGGCACAAATATCCGCGTTAGTTTTAGTCGCATATCAAGGTTCCTTAGAATCCGTCGCATCATCAAAGACCAGCAGATACACAACTGGGACGATGAGCAACGTAAAGAAAGTAGAGGCCACAATGCCAAACATAATGGCGAGCGCGAGCCCACTAAAAACAGGATCTAACGTGATGATCAGGTTACCTAACAACGTCGTGCCAGCGGTCAGTAATATAGGCCTTAATCGAATCGAACCGGCTTCTAGCAGCGCGTCTTTGATCGCCAATCCAGCAGCTCTGGACTGGGAAATAAATTCAACCAAAATGAGTGAATTTCGAACCACGATGCCCGCTAGAGCAATCATGCCAATCATCGCCGTTGCCGTGAACAATACAGGATCTGGTGCGCCCGCGACCACGCGCTCGCCCACCTGATTCAACAGCCAAAAACCAGGCATGATGCCAATGATTGTAAGCGGTATCGCAGACATGATAATGAGCGCAAGACTCACGGAACCTGTCTGGTAATTAAGAACGAAGAAAATGCCGATTAGGGCAAAGAGATAACCAAGGCCCATATCCCGAAACACGTCCACGGTAATTTTCCACTCCCCCTCACCCGTCCAACTCACCTCAATGTCATCGTCTACCTGCCAACCGTCACCGCCACCGAGCTTAAAGAACGTCCGCTCGCCCCATTGACTGGTCGTCTTTCCTTCAGGTTGAAACATGTCCGCATTAACGTCCGCGACGATCTCAATGGGTGTTCGACCAGACACTTCAGCGTAAACATAAACAACCGGCTTCAGGTCCTTATGCTGGATTGAAGTATCGGCAATATCGGATTCGAAATGGCCCAGCTCACCCAGGGCAACTAATGGTTGGGGAGCCGCCTCCAGTCCATTACTCAGTTGTCGCTGAACAATTCCAGGACGACCCTTTACCTGCAGCCGCTCGAGATCTGCAATCGAGCTGCGCTGATCTAATGGCAGGCGAATCAGAATCGGCAGTGTTCGCGCTTCTTGTTCTAGCTGCAGATATCCAGCATCAATACCCACATTAGCCATAAGCAATGTTCTATTAATGTCATCGGTTGAGATCCCCGATAGCGCTGCTTTGGGTTTATCGACGATAAAACGCAGGCGCTGCTGATTGGCTTCAACGCTCGTATCGACTTCAGACACAAATGCTTCACGCTCAAGCCTTTGCTTGATCACCTGCGCCGCTGATTGCAGAGCGGCGTAGGATGTATGGGTCGAACCGTAGACTTCTGCGACAATGGTACTCAGCACCGGAGGACCTGGTGGTGACTCTACAACCTTAAGACTAATACCGTCCTGAGCGAGCGGAACTAACAACGATCGGAGTCTCAAGACGACGGCATGGGATTGATGTTCGCGGGCTTCTTTGTCAATCAGCGTGATCCGTAAATCTGCCATGTGCGGGCCAACTCGACGATAGTAGCCTCGCACCATGCCATTAAAATCTTCAGCAGAAGGCGCGCCGATATAAGCAGCAATCGCACTTACCTCATTAACCTGTCTCGCTACAGACGCAACTTGCTGGGCAACAGCCGCCGTTTGTTCCAGCGTAGCCGACTCTGGCATATCGATGATCACCTGAATTTCATTCTTGTTATCAAAGGGTAATAGCTTCAAAGGCACTAGCCTGAACATGGGCAACATCGCGGTGAGTACAAACAAACCAAGGACACTCCACAGCGCCCAGCGGGCTTTCTTGCGGTTATAGAGTAGCGGCGTCAGGATCTTTTGGTACAGCCTCACCAATGCACTGGGACGTTTGCCTTCTTCCTGGGTAATGCCGGTAGGCAGCAGCTTAATGCTCAACCAGGGTGTCACAACAAAGGCAATCAGAGTAGAAAGCGAGACGGCGACGGGCACATTAAATGCCATGGGCGCCATATAAGGACCCATCATCCCAGTAATAAACGCTAACGGCACAAACGCGACAATGATTGTGACCGTAGAAAGCAGCAACGGCGTACGGATTTCACCGATAGCGGCGACCACGCGTTCACGCAGTGAGCCACTCTTCTGCCGAATAAACCGTTCAATATTATCGACGCCGGTTATCGGATCATCGACCAACAAACCGAGCGATAAAATAAGCGCAAACAACGTGACCCTGTTAATGGTGTAACCAAACGCCATGTCGAGGGCAAGCGTTATCCCGTAGCTGATTGGAACCGTTAAACCCACCACCAACGCTGGCCTAATACCAAGGAAAACGGCAATGAAAACAACCACAGTAAATACGGCGAAAGCCAGGCTCGAGGCAAGCTGGTTAACTTTATCGTTGGCTGTCTCACCGTTGTCCCGCATCACTTCTACATGCACGTCCGATGGCAGAAAATCCCGTTCGATTTTCGCGACGAGCTGGTGAACATCTTCAGCAACCGTTACGGCGTTACTGCCACGCTGCTTCGCCACGCTGATGGTAGCCATAGGATACTGTTTATAGACGCCCTCATAGTCAGGATGGCTCGAAGCAAACGTGAGCCAGCCATAGCTTTCTGGTTCGGCTGGGCCATCAAACACTTCAGCCACATCCCGAAGCAATATGGGCTGACCATCGACGACGTTGATCACGGTTTGATTCAGCTCGCTGACGGATCGTATGAAATCACCACTTTGTAGCTGAATGGACTGATTACCTAACGTGTATCGACCAACATCCTGCAGGACATTGGATGCCTTTAGTGCATTCACAATATCCGCTGCCGTACTCTGGCGCGCGGCAAGGCTCTCAGGGTCGGGCAATATCTGGATTTTTCTCGGTCGACCGCCGATGACGTTAACCTCGCTGGTGTCGGTGAGCCCCTGCAGGAACGTTGATACTTCTTCAGTCAGACGGCGCAGTTCAAAATCACTGGTTCTTGCTGGATCATCACTCCACAAGGCCAGGGCCAATATTGGCACGTCGTCGACTTCCACCGGACTCACCATCCATTGGGTGACAACCCCTGGGATCATGTCCTGATTGGAATGCAGCTTGTTGTAAGCATTCAATATCGAAATTTCGCGGTCTTCGCCCACAAAGAAACGCAGCGTGACGGACGCATGTCCTGTCATGGAAGTTGAGTAAACGTGTTCAACACCGGGAATCTGGGCCAACAATTTTTCGAGCGGTGTGGTCACCTGCCGTTCGACCTGACGTGCAGATAAACCAGGGGCAGCAACGGTGACATCAACTACCGGCACCACGATCTGAGGCTCTTCTTCACGAGCTGTAAAATTCAACGCAAGCAAACCAAACATTGTGGCAATGATCAAAATCGTCACGGGCAAGCCGCCGTTAAGACTGTAATTGACCAACTTGTCCATCGGATGATTCATGGCTCAGTTCACCGATTATTGACAGTATTTTTGGTAAAGACAGCCAATGATCAAACTGACATCTGGATCATCAAGGCTGTAATAAACTGTTTGCGACTCACGTCGCGTACTGACCAGTCCCGCCTCGCGCAGCTTGGCCAAATGTTGGGAGAGTGCAGATTGGGAAATCGGAACCCTCGTGTTCAACTCGGTCACCGATAGCTCTCCTTCAGTGAGCACGCACAAGATCATGAGCCGATTGCGATTCGCCAGTTGTTTCAAAAAAGACTCTGCCTGTTCAGCATTGCCAGCCATTTTATCCAAACTGATTTTCACTTCGCGATCCTCCCGGAGATGTTTACCCAGTATATCTGTCCATTGTATATTAGCAATATATAATTTATTACTATCTAATTTAGTTATTTCTAATATAATGAATTTTCTCTCGGAGGTTTTCAAACAGGGCTCTTAAACAAGAGCTTTTCAAACAAGGAAGGCCTTTAACAGTAACCGGAGACAGATATGAAAGTTAACGACGCACTTCGACTTATTGCCGGGACTATGTTGCCGGGACTATGATCTTGATTTCACTGGGACTCGCAGTGGTACATAACCAAAACTGGCTATGGTTTACCGCTTTTATTGGCACTAATTTGCTGCAATCTGGGCTGACCAAGTGGTGCCCGATGATGATGATTCTAAAGAAGGCGAGTCTGCAACCCTGGCACCGAGAGTGCAATTGCACTCCGATGTCAGCTAAGAAGCAGAAGGTTATACCGTTAGTTATCTCGGACCAAATCGCTGCCCACCATCAACCCGCAGGGTTGAGCCATTCATCATCGCGCATTCGTAAATTGCGATTGCCATGACAGCGAACTCGTCAGGCCTGCCCATTCGCCGCGGAAAAGCTGCGCCTTTGGTCATGTTTGCCGAGGCTTCATCGGGAATGCCAGCTGTAAGACCTGTATCAAACAAGCTTGGTGCAATGGTCATGCAACGAATACCCAGGCTACCAAGATCGCGAGCCATAGTTAGTGTCATGGCAGCGATACCACCTTTAGCTGCGGTGTAAGAAACCTGGCCGATTTGACCTTCAAATGCCGCAATAGATGCGGTATTGATCATCACGCCTCGCTCGCCCGACTCGTTTGGTTCATTTCTTTGCATATGTTCAGCAGCGATAGAATTGATATTAAATGAGCCAATCAGATTCAAATCAATAACGCGGCGAAAGTCATCCAAGGAATGTCGCACACCATCTTTCTTTACCGTTTTCTGTGCGCCACCACCACCTGCGGTGTTGACCATAAAGTGTAAGCCGCCAAGATCTGCTACCGCCTCGTCGATGACCGTGGCCATGCCGTCAAAGTCCATGACGTTACAGGGATAAAATTTACCACCGAGTTCTTTCGCTGTGTTTGCGCCATCCGAACCCTCGAGATCGAGAATCGCAACGTTGCCGCCTTGCGCCGCGAACCTAACCGCAGTTGCTCGACACATGCCGGATGCACCGCCAACAAATATTGCGTTACTACCTGCAACTTCCATACTTCACCTCTATTAATGATTAATGCAGTTACTATGCTGCCGCAATCGAAACCACGTCAACACCACAGAACGACTTTTTGGGAAGTAATGAACCTAATTGCTCGAAAAACTCCACGTGATGGCTGACTGAAAGTTCACTGTAATCATAGGCATTACTACCATAGCAATCACAGACCGGCTCATGAGCGCGTGAAATCGCCAATGAAACCGTGACTCAAAATAATTCAGAGTAATCCCGATACTGTTATAGCGCTCAATAAGATCGTTTATTAGCCTGCTGCGCAGCTTTTCCATAGATAACACCATTTGCGATGGCCGGATCCCCGCTCTCATTCAGCACGCGATAGAAAACTTGAATTTCCCCATCGACGACGACTGAGCCAAAACACTGCGCTCGGTGTGAATTGGATTATAGATATCGGCGCACTCAGTATACTGCTGTCCCGCGTGGCGTGAAATATAGATGCTCTCTGCCCAGACACGCTCAGCAGATAAACCGCTCGCGACCAGCGCTGTAGGTGAAGGTGCTACTTCTCTATCTGGACCGTTCAAGGTCGCGCCGCGCGTAATTCCGTTGTAGTCCAGTTCCGCAATCAGTTCGCCGCGACTGTTCGTCATTCGAAAGCGATCCACACTAAACACACCGGGCGGGATTTTTTCCTGGAAATCAGCTGACCTTGCACCGTCACCGTCTGATTTTGTTCAAACGGCTTATGCAATCTCAGGTCAGTTTCTGCATGCACACCAAATGGAGCAGCGCGAAGGTTGGACGGTAACCCACCGACATCATTCACATCGAGCTCGCCTGGACCTTCGTTCATGCTAGTCTACCTGCTTGTAAAAAATTTCGAATGGGCCGGGTCACAGAACCGGTTTATGCTACCAAGCTTGGCGCCATCATTAATCAACTGTCGACACAACAACTTGTACAAACTTGCTGAAAAAAAAGCTACGCCAATAATAATGAGAACAGTCACGGAGACAACCACATGTTCGCTATGAGCCAACTCATTAATCGATTACGCCAAACAGACCCAAAAATGATCGCGACTTCAAACGGCGATCGGGTCCAAACCTGGTTCGAGTTCAATGACAAGGTTGCACGATTCGCCGGGGGCCTGCAAAAGCTCGGCGTCAGCGCCGACACCTCCGTCGCAATTCTGGCACTCAACAGCGATCGCTACTTAGAGTTTATGTTTGCCGTGCCCTGGGCCGGTGGCGTTTTTCAGCCGGTGAACACACGCCTGGCAGGTCCTGAGGTTGTGTATTGGCTAAATGATTCTGCGGCCAAGGTGCTCATGTTAGACACGTCTTTTGCACCGCTGGTCGCTTCCATCCGATCCGAACTCAAACACGTAGATCACTTTATTTTTATCGATGAGGGTGAACTGCCTGAGTATTGTTCCTCCTATAGCGATCTCGTCGCAGCAGATCCGGTACCCGATGCAGGCAGAAGCGGCGACGACATTGCTGGCCTGTTTTATACCGGCGGCACCACAGGCAGATCAAAAGGCGTGATGCTGACCCATAACAATCTGGTGATCAACGCGATGCAGGCTACCCCGCTGATGAATAGCCTGGCCGGCGATCGTATTCTTCATGTTGCACCCATGTTCCATATCGCCGATGCCATCGTTTGTATGACTTCGGTTGTGATGAGCGGCTCAAATTATTTTCAGCCTGGCTTTGATCCTGTTGCAACCATGCAAGGCATTGCGCAACACAAAATTGAACGCATGATCCTAGTGCCAACCATGATCAACATGTTTGTGAATCACCCCGCGATTCGGGATTACGATCTAGCCAGCCTTCGAGTGGTACTCTACGGCGCGTCACCCATGCCCGAAGCCGTGATCAAGAAGGCGATGGAAGAACTACCAAAAGCTCGCTTCTATCAAGCCTACGGTCAAACGGAAGCGGCGCCTGTCATTACGATATTGTCCTGGGAACGACATACCTTTGAAGGGCCACTGGCGGGGAAAATAAAGGCGGCGGGTCAGGCGGTTCCGGGTGTTGACCTCGCCATCTTTGATGAAGACGGCAAGCCTGTTGAAACTGGCGGCGTCGGCGAAGTCTGCATGCGCGGCCCAAACGTAATGAAAGGCTACCGCAACATGCCAGAGCAGACTGCCAAGACGATTGTCAACGGCTGGCTTCATACAGGTGACGGCGGCTACATTGACGAGGATGGTTTCCTGTTTATCGTCGATCGGGTTAAAGACATGATTATCTCGGGCGGAGAAAACGTTTATTCCGCAGAAGTTGAGAATGCTCTGTATCAGCACCCGGCTATAAATCAGTGCGCCGTTATTGGTATCCCCCATGACAAATGGGGCGAGCAAGTACATGCCGTTGTGATGCTCAACGAAGGCCAACAGATGACAGAGGATGAAGTCATCGCTCACTGCAAATCCTTGATTGCCGGGTTTAAGTGTCCGCGATCCGTGTCCTTTCAAAGCGAGCCAATGCCACTATCCGGTGCGGGAAAAATTCTCAAAACCGAAATCAGGAAGCCTTTCTGGCCAGAAGGCGAGCGCAGCGTTAACTAAGCTATTTTACAGGGCCTTTTTAGAGGGGATTGATTGAAGGACTTTTTAAAGCGCCTTCTAAAAAGTGTTGGTTTAGGAAGGCCGCACCCTCAATTTCTCGTTTTTGACATCGTAGAAGGCTGCCAGTTGAGGTGTGATCGGGAAGCGTTCTCCTGCCACCTCAACTTCAAACAACTCAGCACCAAGTAACTGCCGATCAATACCGGCTTCGTGATGAATCGCAGCAATACCTAAGCTACGCTCGACGCGGTGACCCCACATTGCAGAGGTGGTCAGTCCGCATTGCTGCCCGTTGATGAATATCGGTTCATCGTGCAACAACATCGGCAGGTGATCACCCATCACTGCAAAGTTAACCAGCCGCCGGGTTTGTTTGCCGCGAGACTTCAACACCGAGTCCCGGCCGATAAAATCGCCTTTGTTATCATCGATGGTGAAGCCAAGCCCGGCGGCATAAGGGTGAATCTGATCATGGATATCATGCCCCCAGTGCCGGTAACCTTTTTCGATACGGCAGGCGTTCATGGCGTGAAAACCCGCATGGGTAATATCAGGTTTCGCCTCGACAATGGCTTTATAAAGCGCCAAAGCATCACCTGTCGTGACGTACAGTTCGTATCCAGGTTCACCCACATAACTCAATCTGTTTGCTCGCACTATCACCTGGCTTTTTTCAAACCGTGCAGATTGATAGTAGTCAGGTAGCGCAGTGCCGTCTGCTAATCCCAGAATCTGCTTGAGTAGCGCGTGGGAATCTGGACCCATTAATCCGATCATCATGATGTTCTCGGTTTCATTGAACACAAAGACATCGTTAAAGCGGCTAGCATGGCGCTGCAACCAGGTGAAATCACGTCGTTCCGATGCACAACTAGACACCACCATATATTCGTTTTCAGCGACGCGGGTGATGGTGACATCGGCCTCGATGCCACCGCGCGCATTCAACCACTGGGTATACACAATCTGATCGATCGCCACGTCCAGATTACTGGTCGAAATTAGATTCAGTAACTGTGTAGCATCAGCGCCCGTCACTCGAAATACCGGATAGCTGGACTGATCGAATAACCCGACGGAGTTCTGCAACGCCAGGCATTCTTGCTTGCAGTGATCAAACCAGTTTTGTTTACCGTAGCTGTGTGTGTAGGTATCGCCAATCGTTGTCGAGTACCAGTTTGGCCGTTCCCAGCCAGCCAACTCACCCATCACAGCGCCGCGCTTAATTAGCTCACTATGCACAGGGCCCAGTCGCTGATTCCGCGCGGTTTCGAACTGACGATAGGGCCAATGCATGGCATATAGGAGCCCCAGGGTTTCTTTAGTCCGCTCCACTAGAAACTTGCGCTTTGATTGATAAGGGAATGTTCTGCGGATATCCACATCCCACAGATCCATAGGTGGATATCCATCCCGAATCCACTCCGCAAGTACCTTACCAGCGCTACCCGCAGACTGAATGCCTATTGAGTTAAAGCCGCAGGCAACAAAGAGGTTTTTGACTTCGGGGGTCTCGCCAAGCAAATAGCGATCATCGGGCGTAAAACTCTCCGGTCCGTTGAAGAATAACTGTAAACCTGCATCAGCAAAGGGAGGGTATCGATTAGCGGCCAAATTTAGCAACGGTTCAATGTGATCAAAATCTTCTGGCAGAGTACCGAACTCAAAGTCTTGCGGTATGCCATTTATGCCCCAGGGTTTAGCAGCCAACTCGAAACAACCGAATAGTAACCGTCCCGCATCGACTTTGTAGTAGGCCTGTTCGTCTGGTATACGCAGGGTAGGACGCATGTTAGCAAGGGCATCAATCGACTCGGTCACGACATAAAAATGTTCAGCCGCTTGCAGTGGAATAGACACACCATGTTTCTCACCAAAGTCGCGGCTCCACATACCCGCAGCAATCACCACATGACGCGCTCGAATACTGCGTCCGTCACTGAGGCGCACGCCGCAGACCGTGTCATTTTCAATCAGCAAGTCTGCAACCTCTACCTGCTCGACGATCTGAGCACCGCCCTTTCTTGCACCGCTCGCCAAAGCCAGCGCGGTATCAACCGGGTTAGTTTGTCCATCACCGGCCAGGTAAACACCGCCCTTTACGTGATCCAAATTCAATTCCGGCCAGTCATTATGTATGTCCTCCGGCTTAATCACGCGGCAATTAACCTCAAACGCGCGCGCAAGCGTAGCCTGCCGTTTGAGTTCCTGTAATCGTTCATCATTTAGGGCAACCGTCATCGAGCCCGTATTACGAAAGCCTGTTGCCTGGCCTGTTAACAATTCCAGTTCTTCGAATAATTCGACGGTGTATTTGGCAAGACGCGTCATATTGAGGCTGGCACGTAGCTGAGCCACCAGACCCGCTGCGTGCCAGGTGGTTCCGGATGTTAACTTTTTCCGCTCCAATAGCAGGACATCACTGATGCCAAACTGGGTGAGATGGTAGGCAATAGAACAACCGATAATGCCACCACCAATGACGACGACATTCGTTGAACCTGGTAGATCGTGACTCATAGGCAAGTCCGAATATTGAGCAATTTCAGATGATAATTGAGTTCCGGCAACGATGCTGTCAAATCTGCCCTTATCAAGTGTGACGCAGATTACTCTGGCGCTTTACTTCAGCTCCATTTATTGTCCTTTTTTATCTCAACCAAGAGTGACGCAATGAGTATGGAGCAATGGCCAGCCGCACCGGAACTACAGCGTGCCGATATTCAGATCAGCTTCGGTGACAACCAATTTTTAGGTCACCTGGTTGCACCCCCTGCGGCACTAGGGCCGAGACCACTAGTGCTGGTGATTCATAATTATCAGGGACTCAAATTTTTTGACGTCGACGTTGCTGAGTATCTAGCACGGATTGGCTATGTGGGTCTTGCCATCGATATGTACGGCACAATTGTGCCTGCTCACGAGCGCACCTGGCCGAGCAACGCTGAACACATTCCCGACTATCAGAAGAAGTGCTTCGAAGGCATGGCATCTTGCGATCACGATCACGCCTATTTTCGCGGCTTAATCGAGGCCTGGCGCGCAGCAGGTATGGACTACCCCAGCGTAGACCGGTCAGTATCGGCCAGCGCCATAGGCTATTGTTTTGGTGGTATTGCTGTACTAGAAGCGGTCCGGGGCGGGCTCGACTTCGCCGGTGTGGTTTCTTTTCACGGCCTACTGCAAACAGGCGAAGATCCCGGCCCCAGCAACAACGGCGTGCAGCGCCCTACTCTTAAACATTGCGAAAATAACTATAATGGGAACACCGTTGTGATCATCGAGAATGGCGCAGACGATCATCAAGTCCTGCCTGAGCACAAAGAACGGTTCTATGAGGAAATGAATACAGCAGGTGTGCAGTGGATCTTCAACGACCACTCTGGGACGCCTCATGGCTTTGCCCTACCACCCACCATAGGCCCACCAGGACATCTTCATGAAGCCACAGATCGGCGCTCCACGATGACTATGCTCAATCTATTGCGGGAGCTCTACCCAAACGTCAAACAGAATGCCGTTGCGGTGAATGCTGCTGGGACAGCAATACCTGAATAGCGAGGGTTAGTTTTTGGCATATCTTTTACTATTTTTGAAGGTGCCCGAATCATAGTTTGGATAAGCGGCTGAACGCATAACTTCGGCGATTACTTGATAAAATTTGACCCACGCCTATTTCAGTTCTGGCGTAAATTTAGGCCCAAGACCTTGTTCTAAAGCATACAACAGTGCGTTCCCAACGGGCGTGTAGTCCTCAACGTAGACACCGTCGTCGACATGCCTTATCGCCAGATTTTGTAAAACCGGCACAAGCGCCGCAAGGTCATCAAGTCCTTTGAAGGCCACGCCTAACGTTGCCATTAGCATGTCAAATGCATTATTTTAACTATGGCTACGGATCCTCATTAATCAATTTTTGACCGACAACTCTTCAGCCAACCTTCTCTCAAGTTTAGAGCGCATTGCGGTAAGGCGCTGAATCAAAACCATAGAAGCCAAATCGGGCTTCAACATTGTCAATTCGCTGTGCGGTCCAATAACGATCAGCGGGCATGGGAAAATCCAGCAAGCTCCGTTGCAAGGGGGTTGAGCGACCGATGATCGATTCGACATGACCCTGGTAGCTTTGCCGTGCCCATCCGTCGTTCCAGTTGCTCCAGCCTCTTGCGTCAGCACATCGCCAGGCCAGGTTATGGACCCGCCGCAATTGACTGGGCATGACCGGTGTACCCCGGTGCCATATGTCATGCCGGTAGAAGAGAATCGTGCCCGGCTTGAAACTAATCACCTGTTCCCGCTCATACAGCGTGTTGCGAAGCCTAAAGGCTTCAGGATCATTTTCATCAAACCAGTTTTCAGCTGTACGACGGTCGTTAATAAAGGGTTTGCCTGCCTGACCCGGCATGTGAACAAATGGTGGTTGGTAAACGGGATCTGCCTCGCCTTGACGTGGCACAAATGCCGTGCCTCCAGCAGTCTGTTCAGAATCGTCGTAGTAAACAATAGCAGCCACGGTCTCTGGCAAATGCCAATCAGGATGTAGCAGCGTATTGTTGCCATAATCCATATGCATGCGCTGATCGGTATTCGACATCGCCTCGTGATCGGAGCCAGACACACCAACCTTGGACCAGAGGTCTGCTTGCAACAACCGCACATCAGTTGAATCTAACAACTGCTGTACGGCAACAATGAGGTGCTCGTTCAAGACCAGGTCATCCAGCACTTCTATGGCAGTCGGAAACTCAAACATGCGATCTGGCGAGCCAAAATCCAAAAGATCAGGATCAACCTGATCCAGGGTAAGATTACTGTTCAGCCATTCTAGCGACGGATTAATGATATCAGCGGGAAGTTGCATGGTGAATGCGCCCTGATTTCTCCAGGCACTGATCTGATCGTGACTAAGCAATGGACTCTCTACCTTGTAATGATTGGACTATTTATGACCTGATTGTAGCGAAATGCACCGCACAAGGTGAAGTTGGAATCATCAACACACACCTGACGCTCAAGAATGTGTAGCATCACCATTATCAGAACTACTTCGGATTCATACAGTTGAACGACCTACACGTGCGAAATTATGCACAAACAGACTGGCCAGAGGCCAGGCTAATTCACGATCAGGCTCGCCCCATTGAGCTAGAGGGGTCATGCGACCCCCGCGCATTTGTGCCACTGGCTGAAGATGAAGACGATCTCCTGGAATTCCGCCAATGCCAAAAACTGGTCGCCTGCCTGGGTGATCGCGTGGTCGGCTTTATCGGCAGCAGTGGTGATGAAATTGGCTGGCTCTATGTCGACCCCACAGAAAGCGGCAAAGGTGTTGGGCGACAACTGCTGCGTAAAGGGCTTGCCGCAATCAAAGGCGACGCGACAGTTTACGTCCTTGATGGCAACACTCGCGCCCTAAAACTTTACCTGAGTGAAGGCTTCACAAAGGCGGACAGCTTTAAAAGCAAGAACAACGGCTATCCCTGCACCGTACTGAAGCTATCACTAAAAAGGCCCGTGCCACCCACCTAAGCAATGCAGCATTCTATTCCAGCGAGCATCTGATATATCATCATGCTCAGGTACGCCATCTACCAGCGCCTTCAGTAATTTGATTGTGATCGGATCGAGTCCATTCATCACCTGACCACTGGGATGATACCTAAAGGAATAACCGCTCAGCTCGAGCTTAAATTTCGAGCAAAGCAAACTAAACCAAGCCGGATATCGAAAACTTAATGATGATAGCTGCGGCCCAACAGGCGGATCTTGGAACTGTCGTGGTCTGCATCGGCTAACCAACCATCTGGTACAGTGACCCAGATGATAAGGCTGGCCAGACTGATCACTATAACAATCACCAGGGTTGGCAAAAAGTCTCGCCAAGAAGCCCGACCTCGTCGGTCAAAGAACTCTGCGTTTTCAGTGTCCTGGCGTGCGCGACTCATGTCACGGTGACCTATCCAATTCATGACCGTAAACAGTACCGCAAGGCAAAGCAACCAGCCCGCTGTGTCTTCTGGTCCAAGGTGGTCAATCATGACAAATTGCACGATCCCAATGAAGAACGGAAAGAACGTGTCCGAGGTCGAAGGTACCCAGCGAAAGCGCATCACGTTTGTCGCATAACTCGACCAAATGATAATGATGCCAAGTAGCGTTGTCGCCACTCTCACCCAGGCAGTGAAAGCCGTCCAAGTCCATTCATAGAAATCCGGATGCTCGTGGACCGCATTCCACAACAGCTCAAACGCAAGGGCATATACGATACTTAATAGCGTCAGCAAGACCATAGGAAAATTGCTCTTTGCGCGCTCGCGAATAACACTCATATTGTTAGCTCATTTTTGATCTTAGTTGCGATTAACGACACCACCTCTCAAGTCGGCTTTCAAAATATCACTCCCGGCCCCGTTAGGAAGCAGCACTTACTATGCGCAGACCTCTACCCGCCCACATTCTCGCTACGACAAATTACGTCGAACTCGGTACCCTCTAAACCAGAGAATGAAGATAACTACATTGTCATAGACCCGTTCGACGTCGATCGCTGTTTCGGCATGCGGCCCGCCAACGACGCCTGTAATACCCAGATTTGGATACTGACCTTATTAGGAGGTCTGGCTCTGTTCTCTCGCTACAACAATGTTTATGTAGAGGGGGCTGGGCTGACGTTCGCCAACTTTTCAGTCTGGCCACTTAGCTTTTCAGAGGTCAAGCTGTTCCCTGTCAAAATAGACGACACTCTCTTACTCATGACATTGATTCTACTGTTAGGCGCAGCCGCCTACTTACTCCGTAGCGCGATATTCTTAGTGCTGAACGCGTCTCTCAGCTACGTAGCCAAAGGGTTAACCGAGCGTCACTCAGAGCTTCTGTCGAGTAACGACAATCAATGCGTCCGGATCAAAGGGTAGGTACTTATTTCTTATCGGAGAGAAGACACTTCCGGATATGCGCGCTTGATTCACAAGTCACTGAGCGGTTAGGCGACTGACGAACAGCTTTTTCTACATAGGCTAGGCATCAAAGGCGGCGATAATTTTGTCGAACGGATTGTAGGTGCGGTACTGGACATCAAGGAACTACTGGTTGTCATCGGGCCTGGATGGACGCGGCTGCCTAATGCGCAGGGGTTGCTAAGAATCATGCAACCGGAGGACTATGTTCGCATGGAGACTGAAACCGCGTTCAACAATCAGCGCAAGGTGGTCCCGGTTCTTGTAGGCAGTGCAAGGATACCTGAACCATCTGACTTAGCGGAATCTCTCCAGCCCTTATTACGAAAGCATGCAAGAGAACTTAGCGACTCTCGTTGGGAATACGATATTAAGAAATTAGCTAGCGCAATGTCAGGAGACGGCACTAGCTTTCAATAGATCATGAGTTCTACGAGCTAACAGATATAACTTGTGTGGCGGGCGATTGTGAAGAACCAATCAACCCAACGAATTTTTCCTTGCGCCACGAGATCCTCTAAGGTCTCCATCAGGTCAGCAGCAAGATCCACTGGATAACTACCTTGATGCAGTTGGTAGACGTCGATGTAGTCTGTTTGAAGGCGGGCCCAACAACCCATGCCGAGCGCGCTCGCCTGAATACCGCTTTTGCTTAATGCTCTGTTCATCATCAAGGAGCCTATATTTGAAAGCATGAATGTCGCAGCTGGAACCCTATAGACGCGACGCACTGTTACAATCGTATTTTTACTTTTGGTAATAACGATGTTAAACGTAAATGAATACTTCGAAGGCAAGGTTAAATCGATCAGCTTTCAAACTGACACGTTACCGGCCTCGGTAGGCGTCATGGCGATCGGTAAATACACCTTCGATACGAGTCAGAGAGAGACCATGCAAGTTGTGAGTGGAAAACTGACAGCCAGACTCCCCGCTACTGATGAATGGCAGGACTTTCTCGCGGGAGACAGCTTTATTGTCGGCGCAAACCTAGCATTTGATCTGGTCGTAGATGTGGAGACAGCCTACCTATGCACCTATGGCTAGGGACTGGCTAGCGGACTGGCTAGCGGGCTGCCTTCCAATCTAATGGCGCCGCCATTGATCATGAATAGCCCCCCTGACAAGGTATTCGTCAGGGATTGAACGCGAAACCGGATACCACCGATTTCAAGATCCGAATATTCAGGACGAACCAGTTTCATCTCGCCTTGCTGAACCTGAGCTAGCAGTACCAAATAATCGATTGGCTCGGAGCTGACGAGTTGCCCAAGCTGCCATTCTCCATTTTGCCGCTGAAAATAGTACGCAGTGTACTGATTAAACCTACGACCGCCTTGGCTGAGCACAACAAATTCATCGATTGAGTCACCATCTAAATCCTGCTGAAAGATCACGGCTTGAAATCCTACCCCATCCGGAATTTGAACCAGCCGTTGCAGCAAGGTCTTTACGTCGTCTGGTAATTCGAGCGTAGCAGGATGTTTAACCAACCAACGATCCAGATCGACGACTTGCATCTGCCGAGCTGGATGCGTGTAATCTAACTTCCAATCGGCCACCAACTCTGGATGTATTGCTTCGAACTTCCCGACCAAAGTCTCATAAGCATCATGACCAGGAGCACCCAGGTCTTGTCGAAAATAGCGAACATCCAGGTCGTCGATCTTAACTTCTCCTGACTCAAATCTCGCCAGTTGATTCGCTAAGGTAATTTTTCTGAAGTCAATGATCGGGCTACTGATCAGCAACACTGTGACAAGTAGACCAAGGCCAATTCGAATATTGATAGGCCCCAACAGGACGGTCCATTGTTCGCGTTGTTTGACTAGAGCCCACAGATAGCAAACCGCAAATGCAGATAAAGCCAACCAGACCGTCAGTCCATAAAGCCGGGCTACCGTAAAACCGTGCTGCCCAATGCGCAGAGACAAACCATACAGCGCGAGACCGGATAGCACAGGTAACGTAATCAAGCCCACCGAAATAAACCGATGCATACCCGAGGAGTACGCTGTGTCTCCCCGCCCATCCTGATAAACCGCATTAACAAGAAACAACAGAGATGCCAGCAGCCATAGCATCAATGCAGTACCCACATTGGTACTCCACAGCACATCAAGCCCGACAAACAACAAACTCGTTAGAAACGACAGCGACAATAATGTGAGCACCGGGAACAAGAACCAATCACGTTGAAACAGGTAGTAGAAGAACTCGATGCCTATCGCGCTAAACAGCGAACGCCACAACAACAACAAGAGCGCTACTACCGCCATGAATAGCAGCGCTAGAGATGTGACCAAAAAATTTCGCCACGACAGGGAGAAAAACACACTGTATGTAAATGGCAATGAGGAGGCGTGTTGTTGGATGTACATAATGGCTTTAAATGTCGCAACGACCATCGCCAACGTGAAAACCCGGATCAAAGTACCGCCCTGATAGCTATCGTTCGGCGGTAGTTGTCCGCCAAGATAAGCCGCCAACAACATCACGAGCACCGTATAGGCGACGATATACCTTAGCAGTGACCGAGCATTGCCCTTTTCTAAGGCCAACAACGACATAAGCGGAAAAACGAGCGCGGCGGCCCATAGCGGCAACGAATAAATTTCTGTGCCATCGCTCCAGACTTTGGCCTCTTGCAACCGATACAGGCCTAACAATAAGCCGCCCTGAAGCGTCGAGATCATGATCAGCAGGCGATTTGAAAAAGGCTTAGTGTCAATTAACATGAACGCAACTCTGTATTGAACATCGTATTGAACATCGTATTGAACATCATCATCGTGAACCTAGGAACTCGATCTCTCACAACATACTACGATGCGATCCAGAGTCAACAAACACATGGATATCCGTAACAAAGGCCATTAGGATCTGTCGCGACACTCAAACTTATCCTCCAAAAGGAAAACACGTTGAACAACAAACATGGACGAATGATATTTCTGTTTCTGACGACAGCGATTTTACTGACAAGCTGCGCTCAACCGAACGAAACGGAAGAAACGATCGCTAACGTTCCTAACCTCGAAGACTCGGACCAAAAGATTGCTTACGCGATCGGTGTCTCCACCGCCAAATCAATCACAATGAGTCTCGAAGCTCTCGAAGGCACTGACATCACGGTCAATATCGAGACGCTGACCACTGGCTTTGTTGACGGTGCTAACGACAAAGCGAAGCTCGATGATGACGCAATAGAGGTCATCATGAACGATCTTCGCGCACGCATGACCATAGCGATGCAGGAAAAGCGTAGGATTGGGATGGAATCTCAGAACGAGCTTGCAGAAAGCAATAAGTCCGTTGGAGCTGTCTACCTGACTCAGAACAAAGCAAACCCCGACGTTACGACACTCGACTCTGGGCTGCAGTATCAGGTCCTGACAGCCGGGAACGGTAAGTCTCCCGGCCTTACCGACCGAGTAAAGGTCCATTACCAGGGCACACTGATAGATGGCAGCCAATTTGATTCCTCCTATGATCGCGGTGAGCCTGCGGTATTTGGCGTGAATCAAGTGATCAGCGGTTGGACTGAGGCCCTACAACTCATGAAAGAAGGGGCAAAATGGCAACTCACGATCCCCGCCGAACTTGCCTATGGGCCAACCGCAAGACCCACTATCCCGGGTAACTCGGTACTTCTCTTCGACGTTGAGTTACTAGAAGTCGTCGAGTAGTCGAGTAGCATTGGGGGATAGCTCGATGGACTAGCACCTTCTCAAATTCAGCGCCTTTATTTGACTCGGCTCTGTACAGAGTTTCATGACTATGACAGTTTAGCCCGCAGGTCAGGCATCACATAGAACCCACCTAATAAAAAAGGAAATATGATGAACCTTTGCAATTTTCTAAGAACGACCTTAAACATATCTTTCAGCACATCTTTGAGCACATCTTTGAGCACAGCCTTAATTCTGCTATGCAGCCTAAATACTTATGCCGATGGGCACACTAAGTCAGAATTTAGCATGGGTAATGGCACGAAAAACTGGATTGATGTCGCCGGTGTCACTCGCAATGGTTCGGTACTCAACTTCCCTGAAGTTCAAATTGATGGCAATGGTTGGCTGGTGGTTCATCCCTTCGAAAACGGCGCGCCGAACGGAGACAAGTATGTTGGGAAAACCTATATCGAAGATGGTAAGAATACCAGCGTCGATATTGAGGTCTTAAAAGGACTCACCCAGGGCGAGATGTTTATCGTCATGCTGCATCGTGATCTTAATGAAAACAAAGAGCTCGATTTCATTTTTATCGACGACACTAATGTCATGGATCGAGCAGTATTCGAAGGCCCCAGAATGATTGGCCATGCGATTCCAGCACCGTGATTGACGGTCGCTCTTAAGCGCTGCGAAAACAACGACGAGTGAAACCAAACAGCCGTCTTTGCTGCATCGGGTTATAGATATACGTGAATAGTGCAGAAAGATTCAACCTTTCTGCTTTGCCATTGAATCAATAAAACTGATCAGTGACAGAGTTTCAGCTAGATCCATTCTGCCCACAGGGGAATTACTGGAGGTTGACGCCATGACTTTATCACCACGTAAGATAAATTCTGAAGACTGAATGTGATCCTAGCGCTCATCCCACCAGGTCCCAATCGCATCGCCATCTTCTCTGTATGCCTGTGGGTAGAATACCTATCATTAGTATTTCATCAGTATCAAAGACTACCCGACACTATTCCACTCTTTGCCTAATGGATAGGTTAATGGATAGCCCAGACCACGAGATAGAACACAAGATAGACGACAGACTAATGGATTCGAGCCTGAGCTTCCTGCGCGCGCACATCAGCACCCTCTGCATTTCAGCCTAATACACATTAAGCAGTGAAGACAGGTTGGGTAGTGTAGAATGGACCGCGTCTAGCTGACGCATTTATCCCATTGGAGCCCCTATGACGATTCGTGTTGCGCTCAATCACAACACACATTACAAGTTCGACCGCCTGGTCAACTTGTCAGCGCATGTTGTGCGCCTTCGTCCCGCTGCTCACTGCCGCACACCGATTCATAGCTACAGCCTTAAGGTCACGCCAGCAGCACACTTCATCAACTGGCAACAAGATGTGTTTGGCAATTATTTAGCCCGCCTCGTTTTTCCTGAAAAAACCAACCATTTTTCAATCGAAGTCGAAGTCATAGCAGACATGACGGTCATAAACCCATTCGATTTCTTCCTCGAAGACTACGCCGGGGAATTTCCATTCGCCTATGATACTCAGCTCAAAAAGGAACTCACACCGTACTTAGAAGTGCAAAAACACGGTAAACTTTTCGCCGAGGTTCTCAAAACTGCGCCTAAGGAAAAACAACGCACGATCGACTTTCTTGTCGCGATTAATCAGAGTGTCCAGACAAAGATTGCGTACAGTGTTCGTATGGAACCGGGTGTCCAAAATCCGGAAGATACCCTTAAGCTTGCCGTGGGTTCTTGCCGCGATAGTGCCTGGCTCCTCGTCCAACTGTTGAGACACCTTGGCCTAGCCGCACGATTCGCGTCAGGTTATCTGGTGCAGCTAACCTCAGATGAAAAATCATTGGACGGCCCGAGCGGACCGGAAGCTGATTTCACCGACCTCCACGCCTGGTGTGAAGTATATTTGCCCGGCGCAGGATGGGTTGGTATGGACCCAACATCGGGTCTATTTGCCGGCGAGGGACATATCCCGCTTGCTTGCACGCCAGACCCAAGCTCTGCAGCACCAATCGAGGGCGCGACCGACAAGTGCGAGGTCACGTTCGACTTTAGCAATACGGTCACTCGTTACCACGAGGACCCGCGCGTCACTAAGCCCTACACGGATGACGAGTGGATGAATATTATCGCGCTCGGCGATCAGGTCGACGAAGTGCTTGAAGCCAACGATGTCAGACTCACGATGGGCGGCGAACCTACCTTTGTTTCGATAGACGATATGGAGTCTGACCAATGGAACACCGGGGCACTAGGCGCAGACAAACTGAGCCTCTCGAAAACGTTACTCCTAAAGCTGCGTGATCACTTTGCCCCTCAAGGTCTCTTACATTACGGCCAGGGTAAGTGGTACCCAGGTGAGGAAGTGCCACGCTGGGCTCTTGGCGTCTTCTGGCGCAAAGACTCGGAACCACTCTGGCTTGCTCCAGAACTATTGGCACGAATAGATAAAGACTACGGTCACACTGCTGCAAACGCGCAGGCGTTCATCACATTATTAACAAAGGCGCTGGGTCTGCCCGAAAAATATGCTCAGCCAGCCTATGAAGATGCCTTGCATTACTTGCTGCAGGAACAACAACTGCCCGTTGATTTCGAGTTAAGCCTCGCCAACGCGAAAAACGATTTAGAACGCAAACGATTGGCTCGACTACTGGATAAAGGCATGTCGGAAGCCACCGGCTTTTGTCTACCGTTACAGTGGAATAGCGATATTAACCATTGGCAGTCTTGCGTGTGGTCCTTTAGACGCGGCAGACTCACCCTGATTCCCGGTGACTCACCCATGGGCCTACGTTTGCCGCTTGGCGAACTCGGTATGGAAACCGATGAGGACTATCCAACGGAACGCGATCCTTTTGAAACCAGAGACCCATTACAAGAACAGGCAGACATACAAGAACTGTTTGTGCAGCGCATTTCAGCTACAGCGGAGAAACCAGAAAGAAAGCTAGCACAAGCGGAGAAACTGGTTCGCACCAGCCTTTGCATAGAAGCTCGCGATGGCAAAATCCATGTCTTTTTGCCACCCATCACCCATCTTGAAGAATACGTTAATCTGATTAGTGCGATTGAGAGTGTCGCAACAGAATTAAAATTACCCGTGATCATAGAAGGCTACGAGCCACCGAAAGATCCTCGACTGCAAAAGCTACTGATTACACCGGACCCAGGTGTCATCGAAGTGAATGTGCACCCCGTCAAAACCTGGCGAGAACAAATCGCGAATACTACCGAGCTATACAAAGTGGCTAGAGAGTCACGCCTTGCCAGCGAAAAGTTTATGGTGGACGGACGGCACACGGGGACTGGCGGTGGCAATCACATTACCCTGGGCGGCCCAACTCCAGCCGATAGCCCAATCCTCCGCCGACCCGATATTCTGCGTAGTTTTGTGACCTACTGGCAGCACCACCCAAGTTTGTCGTATTTATTTTCTTCAGCCTTTGTCGGCCCTACTAGTCAGGCACCTCGGGTGGACGAAGGGCGTGACGAAATGCTCTACGAACTCGAAATCGCTTTCGACCAAATGCCCGAGGGTATAACCGATAAACCCTGGCTGGTTGACCGGATCATGCGCAACCTGTTGATCGACATCACCGGTAATACCCACCGGGCTGAGTTTTGCATCGATAAACTCTACTCCCCTGGCGGCGCGACCGGCCGTCTGGGTATTCTTGAATTTCGTGGCTTCGAAATGCCACCCCATAGTCGCATGGCCCTTTTACAAGCATTGCTGATTCGCGCACTTGTTGCTCGCTTCTGGCATGAGCCGTACAAAAAGCCGCTGGTACGCTGGGGTACACAACTGCATGACAAGTTCATGCTACCGCATTTCGTTTGGCAAGATATCAAGGAAGTGGTGCAAGATCTTCAGGACCATGGCTTCCCGTTCGAACTCGACTGGCTGTTGCCGTTTCAAGAGTTTCGTTTTCCTCACTACGGTCGGGTCAAGATCGACAGCATTGAATTAGAACTCAACTGGGCGATTGAACCCTGGCATGTATTGGGTGAAGAAATTGGCAGCTTTGGCACCGCGCGTTACGTCGACTCTTCCGTCGAACGAATACAGGTTAAAGTCACTGGCATGACCGAAGGACGCTATCTGCTCGTGTGCAACGGACGACGGGTGCCGCTGGCCTCGACCGGTAAACAGGGCGAGCATGTGGCGGGCGTTCGCTATCGAGCATGGGCACCTCCATCTGCCTTGCATCCAACAATGGGTGTACATACGCCTTTGCATTTTGACCTGATAGATACCTGGAATGGGCGCTCCATCGGTGGCTGCTCATACTATGTTTCGCATCCCGGCGGCCGAAGTTACGACAACTTCCCGATCAATGCCTTTGAAGCTGAGTCGAGACGCATATCACGCTTCTCGGACACTGAACATACTCAAGGGGCTTATCCAGACACTGAACCACACACCAACCCTGGGACCCATCCGCCGCGATCCAGCGCTGAAGCGCTACGAGAGTTCTTCGAAACACCGCCACGGCGAATGAGCCCACCGCCGGAAGAAGCGCCCGACGAGTATCCGAACACTTTGGATCTCAGACGCGACCGAAAGAAGTAGTACTCGTGCATGTTGGTCGGCACATGTCGAGAATCCGCCCGACACCAAGAATCAAGGCAATTCCCGCGGCGGGAATACCAACGCCCAGTGTTGCCGGAAAACCTATTGATGCAGCCAGCGCCATCGTAACGATAAACACGTAGCTGGTCAGACTCAGGTCAACCTGAAATACCTCAGCCAGATGCCATCGAGACCAATAGATTTTTAGGAATAAGCGCAGAAACTTAGGACGGGAATTCTGCAGCATCAGGAAAACCCGTCGCCACAGTACTGGAAAGGGGCGCTGCGTTTACATCGAGCAGCATACTGGCATCGATAAAACTTCCGGGTTGAATATTGAACGCGAGCAATATGCCTACGGCAGCCCAGCCAGGCCAGGCGGTAATAATTTTAACCGTACTTATGGAGAACAGAGCGATATCCAGAATACATTGGATCTCAAGCGCGGAAGCTGCTGCAATTAGCCAGTCTGCTGAAATACCGGCCAGGTATTGACGATCTGGTTGTCGCTCACAACCACTAGATCACCAAACTGCAACATCACAAACTCGCTTTGAGTTGGGCGGAAGAACACATAGTCATCCACCTGCAAATCAACCTTGTTGGAGGTTGTGTATGGGCTCTGGTTGGTGCTTTGGTAAATCGGTTCTGGCACACCGCCAGGAGAGACGACTCGCGCCTTCCAGTAGCCACCGTAAATGTAATAGATACGCTGCATATTCGGGTTCCACAGCGGTAATAGTTTGGCAATAGCCGGGTCACCAGGGATCCTTAGCTCATCGTAGCGCTTAAGAATGGGACTCGCGATAAACAGTGCGGGTAAGTTCTGACCCAGATGGTAGGTGTCAAAGTCCGTAGGCTTCACAATACCGGACCCGGCAGAAAGATCATTAAAGACAGTATCTTCCCCATAGATTCCAAGGGTATGACTACCTGCACCGTTTCGGGTGAGCAAGTCAGTATCGTATCCCGCCGTACTGGCCTCTGCTAAAAAGCCGCGATAAGTGTCCAACACTTGTTGCACAGCTGGATCAGAAAGCGCGGCTTGCATACCAGTGAGTTGTGGTTCGTAGCCCATATACCCCGCAAATGCCAAATGCTCGGAGTCAGCCTTGATGATGTCGAGCATGGGTCGAATACTCTCAGGGTTTTCAAATCCACCTCGATGCAAGCCTACATCCAATTCAAAATTGATTCGCATCTGTACGCCAAGTTCTTCAGCCAAGGCCTGGTATTGCAACAGTCGCTCGGGTGTATCAATCAGCCATTGCACTTGATGCTCCGGTTTGAACAGACTTTCTTCACTCAGATTTTTGTAAAAAACCCGCACTGCTCTCACCGGCATAGGTTTGCCCAACAACACATCCGCCTCAGGAATCTCGTTAGCAATTTCGTTCAGAAAAGGCTGGTGAAACAGCATCAGCGCGGTCGTATCTGCACGCGTCATGGTATGACGTAAGAGTGGAATAGACGGTAATGATTTTACGACGATGCGGTAGGTCTTATTAGGCCCTACCATTGAACTGATATTGTCGATGTTATGATTCACACGTTCGATATCGAGCAACATTACCGGACGACCGGGTCCATCGTTCCGCAGCAACGAATTCAAACCAGAAAAATAGGCATCATGTGGCTGACCGTTATCCGTTGGTCGCGAAAGAAAGACCCCGGCCCCTGACGCCAACGCAACGCCGGCACCACCCAACAACATTGTTCTTCGCTTCATGACTTCACACCAAATAGTTTTCTTAAGTGATCGTTCAACATCCTACCCTGTGGATCTAGCTTTTCTCGCAAGGCCTGAAAGCGGCCAAATTCTGGATACAATGCCAGCAGCTCGGTGGCGCCCAGAGAATGCACCTTGCCCCAATGAGGCCGGCCATGGTACTTCCAGAAAATCGGCTCAATAACATCAAAGTAAGGCCTATAGTCCTCGGTTGCTATTCGATGAATCGAGATGGCGGCATGTCCTTCATCTCCTGAACTCATCGATAGCCAGGTATCGTCTGGTGCTACATAGCGATATTCCAACGGAAACACGACATCAATACGCTTCTGCTCGATGGTTCGCAGCACTTCTTGCAAACATTCTGCGCCTGCGGCTATCGGCACTGAATACTCCATTTCATTGAAACGATTATTACGAACATTCGTGAGAATACGGTGCGAAACATCAACACGACTGCTCGGCTCAATCATTTCAGCCAAACCGTTCACAAGCGGTTTGCGTAGGGCAGGCGGCACCAACATCCAGCCACGCATTGCATCATCGAAGGCAGCCTCGTCCTCTGGCGAGACCGGCGGATTATTGACCGCCTCGTCGGTTTCATCTGTGGCGAGCGCAATAGAATAATCCGAATGCGTCAGTGGAAACAGCTCGAAATGGCGGTGTGTTGCTGCCTGCTGATCAAACTGGCTTAGCGCCTCGTTGGTATTCATAATCCAACTGGTCTGCTTCAGACGGTAAGGCGTTCGGTTTTGTAGAGTCATCTGTGTGATAACCCCCAATGCTCCAACGCTGACTCGAGCAGCATTGAACAAGTCCTTATCGGCGGGTGTAATGTCTAGGTGCTCACCTAAAGGCGTAATCAACCGAAGTTGTGTCACATAGCCCGAGAGACTTTTGAAATTGATGCCAGTGCCGTGCGTGCCTGTCGACGTCGCACCAGCCAAAGTTTGACGATCGATATCAGGCAGATTAAGCATGGCCTGACCAATATTGTTCAAGGTGCTACCCATATCCCCCAGCCGAGTACCAGCAGCAAAAGTTGCCGTAAGCGCATCGGCATCATGTTTCAACAAGCCAGTCATCTGGTCCAGCACCACCAGATGACCGTCCGTGGGCACCAGCGGTGAAAAAGAATGTCCAGAACCCACCGGCCTAACAGGGCCACTAGAGCTGGCAAAAAAGTCAGCCAGTTCAGCTTCTGTGGCGGGAGAAAATCGAGCGATGGGATGAGACACCAGCGCGCCGGACCAATTACGCCACGGTGGCTGATCTGAACTCGCCAGCGCCATCGACGGGCGCGCGGCGCCGTATAGGGCCGCGATCACACTCGAGGATAGCAGTGTCCGTCTCGACATTTTCATTTCGCTACCCCCTCTGCCATGAGATCAATCAAAGCGGAAAAATCAGATTCAGTGCATGACATGCAATAACCGAGTGGCGGCATACTGTTGTAGCCTTCAATCGTATGTTTGAGAAGCAGAGCTTTACCAGTGGCAAGCCTCGGTGCCCAATCTTCTGCATTGCCAGCCCTGGGCGCACCAGCCACGCCAGTGACGTGGCAAAGCGCGCAACTTTGCGACCAAAGTCGCGCGACCCTAGCGGCGTCAGCCGGACTCTCCGCTAAAGACCTCTCCCCTAAAGGGTTAGACTCGATACTTGAAGACTGATCAGGGGCACCGCAACCAGCAATGCTGAGCGCCATGATCGCCGTCGTTATCAGTAGAGTTATCCGGTAATTCATGTATTAAAACCTATAAGTTGCGTCAACTCCAAAAGATCGCGGCGTACCCAGCATTTCCTCGTTAAAGCCGAAGAAAGAAAGGTCAAAGGCATACACCATGTACTCCTCGTCGCCGAGGTTCTTCCCATACGCGGAAACTCCCCATTTGTCGTCGGCGGAAGTCCAGCTAACACGCGCATTCCAGAGCCAGTATGACTCCTCACCCAGCAGCGGATTGTTCAAAGCATCAAAAGAAACATCATCCTGATAATTGAAGTCGGTTTGCAACGTCACCTTGCTATTGTTCGCCAAGAAAATGTCGTATTGAACCAAACCGTTTAACGTCACTTCGGGCGACATCGTAATATCGTTATCAGAAAAATCTCCAGTAGGAACAACAAAGTCTTCGTACTCGGTATTCAACAAGCCAAGCCCCAGATTGACGAATAGTCCGTCGATCGGCAACCATTGCAACTCGAACTCTGCACCGTAGTTAGTCGCATCAGCCGCATTGGAGATGGTGGAAAAACCCACGCCATTAACAATCACAAAAGCAAATACCTGAAGGTCCGAATAGTCATAATAGAAAGCCGCGCCGTTGAAGCGTACCCTGCCGTCTGCAAAAGTTGATTTGAAACCAGCCTCGTAGCTAATGAGCTTTTCTTCATCATAAGGTGATGTGCCATCACTGGTGCTCTGGATACCACCCGCTTTAAAGCCTGTCGTGATGCCACTATAGAGCAGTAGGTCATCAGATACGGCGTAGTCCAGCAGTACCCGGCCAGAAACGTTCTGAAAATCTATACTGGATTTTGAGGGGAAGCCTGGCTGTGCTGGGAATCCGGCTTCGGGTTCGTCAAAAAAGAAGAAGCTATCATGCTCGACTTCTTCGTCCGTGTAACGTACGCCTGCAGACAGTTTGAGGTCTGAACTAAGCTCCATGGTGGTATCGAAGAACACAGCAAAACTCGTGATTTCTTGATTAGTACCCGACTTACTCTTCTGGCTAAACTGTTCTGGACAGAATCCACCAGGGTTGCCTGGAGGTGCCGAACAATTCACATCATCACCTACAACGGTAAATCTCAACACGCGTAATATATCGAATGCGGTCTGATCTTCCGCCTCATCGTTAAGATAGTAAGCACCCGCCAACCAGCTTCGACCATCGCCTTCCCAACTTAACCGAAGTTCCTGTGCGTAAGATTCTTGCAGGACCGAGAGCTCACCCGTTAGCAAGTCATTGGGGCCGTCATCAGTCTCTTCGGGGCGAAAGTCATCCATATCATCGTAGGAGGAGATAGATGTCAGCAAGTAGTCACCCAGGTCCCAGTTGACTGTCATCGATACGCCCCAGAATTCTGTATCATTCTTCGACTCGAAGTCGTAGTTACCTTCGTCATAATCAGGCACGGCAGGCACATCGATACCCGTCAGAGTCGTATAGGGCCGCTCTTCTGAGTAACCCAGAATGTCAGAGCAATTGCCGGCCAGGATATCAGCGTTATTGCATATGTTTCCTGCCGCATCCCACACGCCTAGATGCCGATATTGGACAGAGTCCGACTCACTTTTGCCAGCATGAAAGTTAAGCAGAACATTCACATCGTCGCTCGGGTTCACATCCAACAGCAACCGCCAGGCCAATTCATCCACGCCCTGCTGATCATTACCGGTAAATCGATTTTTCATCCAACCATCTGAGTCCGTCTTTAACAGCGAAAAGCGGAAGGCTGCTTCGTCACCCAACGGCCCACCAACGGCACCCTCGATACTTTGCATGCCAAAACTACCCACATTAGCTCTGACCCAACCATCCCAGTCCTGAGTGGGTTTGCGCGACACAAAGTTGACCGCGCCGCCAGTGGCATTACGCCCGTATAGAGTACCTTGAGGACCACGCAGTACTTCAACTCGCTCGACATCCAGCAATTGGAATATCTGCGCAGCATTGGATGAGATGTAGGTTTCGTCTGAATAGGAGGCGATCGGACCCTGGTTCAACACCCCAAAGTCGTTCAATCCAACGCCGCGTATGAAGGGCGCTGGCACCCCGGTATCACCATTGGGATAACCAACGCTGAAGTTTGGTGTCTGCGCCGTCACGTCAACCGACTGGCGAAAGCCCAGCGCCTCGATGGCATCCCCGGTGAACGCGGTAATAGAAATCGGCGTGTCTTGTAAATTGCTCTCGCGTTTCTGCGCAGTCACAGTGATTTCTTCCATCATGACCGATTCTGCCGCCTGCACCGCGAGGCTATTGCCAAGCAGCACCAGGCTCACAACCACTGGTCCGACATACCCCTTAATCGTTCTATTCGCCATGCGCTCACTCCATGAAACCATTAAACAAGCCAACAGGATACATTTGTACCAATTTAGAAACAATAGCGCCGTGATGGCAAAATCAGTGGCGCTTAATCAGTTAAGTTGGTTTTTTACCAGCGCCAACAGATCCGATCGAAAATTGGCCAGATCGAGGGGTCTATTGGGTTGGGCAAGGCACAAGAACTGGTAGCCCCTGATCAGCGCAAGACTCATACGAGCAAGTTGTTCGGGATTTTTGGCACCTAGCGCTTTCATTCGAGCAGTCGATCTTTCGTGCAGTATCTGCTGAATCTGGTCGTATTCAGGCGCGTAACTGGGTTCCCTCGCAATCGCCAGGACCAGCTCAAACTCAGCGGCGACAATAAGGTTGGCATCCTTCAGTTCCATCTCAACCACTTCCGCCACAGCATCAATGCTCTCTTCAATGCTTCGATTCTCGAGGTCAGAATAGTGGCTATTGACCTCTTCTAAGCGTTGCAATTCTTGCTCATTGAAATGTCGAAATGCCTCCCGAATCAGATCCTGCTTCGTCTTAAAATAGTAGGTAGTAGTCCGCAGGGCCGCTTTGGCCTCAGCAGCCACAGCCCGATGAGTGACCGCTGCGAAGCCCTTGTGAGCAATAATTCGCAGCGTCGCCTCTAGCAACGACTTTTTGGTCGCCTTGCCAGCGGAGTAGATACCAGGAGAAACAGTAGGTTCAGTTTTTTGAATTTTGCTCATGGGTTACGTTTTTCTATAGATTAACATGCGGCCAACGGCTGGTGCTCAACTGTCGCCTCAAGAAGGTAGGCGAGCGTTCACCGAATCTCGTCTTAAAAGGTTTACGCCATTAGATTCAAATAGATTCAAATATGTCATCAAAACGAACACCGCACTTTCGATGGCGGACGGCTTGGACGGCAGACTCAATGACTAGAGCAAATCTTGCCAGGAAATCTCGCAGTAACCTTCGTTGATGGCAATTCCCGCGGTTTTTTCACTGATCGTAATACTGAGCTGATTAGTCCGATTCAGCAGGGCCGCCATTCGCTCCAGCTGCTGGATGTCAAAACGATAGGCTTTGACACCTAATGCAAGGACCTGCCGTCCAATCTGGCTCCACCAGACATCAAATTTGGTGTTGAACGCATACACTCTCGTTTCTTTAGAGCGATGAGTACCTTTGCGTATTCGCTCGAGGGACGGCTCGCCAATATCGATCCATAGGCTAATTTGATCGTCCATCTCTTTTACCCAGAGATCGGGTTCATCGACGGCGCTGACACCCCTGGTAAACTCTAACGATGGCGCCGCATTGATGCAGTAGGCGAGTACACGCGCTGACATCCGCATCAGAGTCTCCGAGGGATGTTGAGCGACCGTTAAGCTCACATTGTCATAGTGGTCCCTGTCCATATCGGACAGAGAGATATTGAACTTGTAAATTGTCGGCTTAATGGCCATCTAATGAATTACCATCAATATGCGCAGATCAAGATTAATCAATTAAGTCATCCATCGACAGCGTTAGGTCATACCGCTCTTTGGCGATCCGCATGATGCGGTCACCAAACTGCGGATGATCACGCAAGATACGACTGAAATCAGCCTTACTGAGCACGAATAAATCACAGGACGTTTTCGCTCTCACCGTCGCAATACGCCCGCTCGCCATAAGCAGGCCGATCTCGCCAAAAAAATTACCATCTTTTAGCTGGCTCACGACCTGATTGTTGGTATCGAGCACTTCAACTTCGCCACGGCAGATAAAGTACATCTCCTCAGTGACATCCCCTCGCTGAACAATCAAATCACCCGCATCCTTACTCACGGAATGCATAGCGAGAATGACTGCACTCAGGAGCAATCTATCAGCACCTTTAAACATGGGAGATTGCTCGAGCACGTCCGGGGTCACGACTTCAAACCAACGCCGGCCATCCTTCTCTAACAACTCATAGGCTGACTTCGGACCCCAGGAACTACGCGCGTAGTTCGGGAAGTCTGTTGCGGGCGTCGCCGACCAATAATCTAACAAAGGCTGAGCAATACGCCAGGCCGCTTCGACAAGATCACCGCGGGAGAACAGCGTCGCATCGCCGCGCGAACAGGCATAGATCATGACCTCGTAGCCCGTGTAGCGAGAAGCATTGAAGGCATCACCATAGTCAAAGTTCATGTCGACACTTTGCAGCTGCACCGTTGGCCCCGGCGTCTTCGCCTGGAACAGCAACTCTATGCCCTGATAAGGCTGGATATGAAACACCAGGCGGTTAGAGGTCAACTGTGTGACGCTGGTGCCTTTAAACACTTTCTCTGGGGCTTTTTTAAACTCGATAACGATCTCTGTGCCTCGTTTCCACAATGCCTTTCCTGAGCGGAGATAAATCGGTACACCCTGCCAGCGCCAGTTATCAATCTGTAGTTTAGCGGCGGCAAAGGTTTCAGTACTAGATGCAGGGTCGACATCTTGTTCACCGCGATAACCCGGCTTAAGCAGATCACCTTCGGCATCAAACGAAGGACCGTACTGACCACGAACGACATTCTCCTGGACGCCGGCTTCGTCATAGATCCGAACAGATTCCAGCACCTTGGCTTTCTCGTTTCGAATCGCATCAGCATCGAAGGAACTCGGCGGCTCCATGCAGATGTAAGACAGCATCTGAAACATATGATTTTGCATCATATCTCGCAACACGCCTGACTGATCGTAGTAACCGCCTCGCCCCTGTGCGTCCACAGATTCACAGACATTAAACTGAATGTTGTCGATATGGTGTTTGTTCCACAGCGGCTCAAACATGCCGTTAGAAAAGCGAAAAGCCAATAAGTTTTGCACCGTCTCTTTACCAAGATAATGATCTACCCGGTAAATCTGATCCTCACGCCAGTACTGCAAAATCTCAGTATTTAGCTCCAACGCTGATTGAAGGTCGGTGCCGAAGGGTTTTTCGACGATGATGCGTTTCCAGCCTTCGCCATCCTGAAACCCAGCCTTATAAAGGTTTTCGCATAGCGAACCAAAAAACCGCGGCGCCATCGCAAAATAAAACAATACGTTACCGCCCGCCTGATATTGCTTATCTAGCGCTGCGACAGTTTCTTTGAGCCGGGCGAACCCTACTTCGTCGATACTGGCACTCTCGAAGTGAAAGCGCGACAGCAGCGCTTCGCAAGCGTCTTCGTCAAAAGTATTGCGGGTATGAAAGGCGCGCAGACCATTATCCTCACTCGCCATACTTTGCCGAAACTCATCATGGCTAATCTCGCTGCGCCCCGTACCGAGTACGGCAAAGTTAGGTGACAAAAGGTCATCACAAGCCAGGTTATAAAGGGCCGGCACCAAAAGTCGTTTCGTTAGATCTCCGGAGGCGCCAAAGATCACCATGACACAGGGTTCACTCAGGGGGTTAGTCAGAGGCTTGCTCGTTGTAGTCGACACTCAGTGTTCCTTACGGAGACAATCAAAGCGTTCATTGTAGCTTTTCGCTGAATCCTCCGCAGCAGAACCTTTTGGTTCTTCAGGTTAGTTTGGAGCAGGGCCATTTCGCTAACGAAGGAGTACCATAAGCCACGGAATAAATCCTTCCAGATAGACCAGCAATTCAACGCGGAGAAGCCGGGTAAAAGAAACCACCGTTGCAATTAACGCAGGTTCTTCCAGCATAAATTTTTGCGTCTACGATATTGGCCGAAAGGGTTTGCCCTGCATAGGCACTTCACCCCAGATTGATGCGGAACTGGCAGTGGCGCGATGGCTGAGACACTTTCGTTAACGAGGAGGACTTATCACTGTTCGAGTTTGTCGATACAGCAGATGAAGCCTGGCAGGTTTTGCGCCAGGCCTGGGGGCTTCCCGCTTAATCTATTTCAAGGCCATGGACTTTGATGTAATCGATCAAGAGGTCTCTAAGTAGCATGCTCTGATTTTCAACCTGCACGGCATCGCCGACGGATTTTTGCGCCTGAGCAGCAATGAAATCACTGGTGGCCACCCGATAGATTTTTTCATCATCGAGTGATGCAATCCGTTCAGCCTGGGTCTCCTCGCTCTGCAACAGATATTTGATCACGCTGCCTTTAGCCGTGACGATCATTAATTGATTACTAAAGGGTTCGATATTCCAGATATGTCTTGCCGTCACTGGACCCTGGCGCAAAGTGTCTCGAATGCCACCCATATTGTAGTAGCCGAAATCCGCACCTGTTGCATCCGCCATGATCTTTTGCAGAAACGGCTGCATCTCTGACTTCGAATAATCACGATCGGCACTGGCGATTGTAAAATCGACTTTGCGAGCAACTTTCTTTTCCCAGCGATTGACCAGACGAGCGACTTTTTTATCGGGTGCGGGCAGATCCGCTGCGGGTATCAACGTCCCTTCAAACGCGGTCATCGAATCGGTTTCAGTATCGACCGTCAGTACAATTTTGCCCACGTAGGCACCGTAATAACCCGCCTGGGCCACGTAGGTGTTACCCACTTTTTTCGGCGGCAGTACTTTTGTGTGCGAGTGTCCACCAATGATGATATCGATGCCCGCAATATCGCGCGCCAGTGCTTGTTCTTCTTCGTGACCCACGTGCGCTAACACGAGCAGCAGGTCAACTTGTGGCCGCAGCGCCGTCACCATCGCCTGCAACATTTCTGCCGCAGGTGAAAAACTCAAGCCTTCATTACCAGCCGGAATAATTATGAAAGGGGTCGTTTCGGTGATCAGCCCAATGATGCCGACCTTGATACCATTCACGGTTTTGATCATCGCCGGCGCGTCGGCGAGCAATGAGCCGTCAGGGGCGAAGGCATTCGCCGAGAGCAGCGGGTAATCCGCAATCTCTTTGAACTTGAGCATTTGTTTATAACCATGATCAAACTCGTGATTGCCGAGCGCAGCAGCGTCATAACCCACTTCGTTGAGCACCTCAAAGATCGGCACACCCTTGAACATGGTTGAGACTGGCGTACCCGAAATTCTGTCGCCGGCATCCAACACCAAAACACCTGGGTATTTGGCACGCGTCTCCTTCACCAGCGAGGTAATTCTCGCAGCGCCAGCATACTCAGCTTCCTGGGCTATATGGCCGTGGAAATCGTTGGTATGAAGAATCACCAACTGCCTTTGATCTGCCGAAAGATGCGCCGTCACTAGGAACAGAGCAAGGGTGAAAATTAGACGGGGTAGGAGTCGCATAAATAGATTAAATACCTGAGGAAAATGAATGCTAACAAACCAAGTCAGCCTTAAGTTTTGTCGATGCTTTTTAGTGGCTTAAACGGGTGGCTAACCGCCGGTGGCTTTTCGAGCACCAGCAATTCCACCGGCATAGATGCCTCTGACGACTTCGGATGCTTGCGCTTCAGGCGCACCTTTAGCTTCATAAGTCCCTACCCACTCAACCGTGCAAGCATCGTCACCATCAGCGGTAACATTGATGGTGGCCGAATAACCGCTGACGGGCAGTGGGCAGTCGTCGTTGATGATGGCGTATTTCAGTGACATGCCGTTTGCATCGAATGCTTCCAAACGCTCAACAACACTAGCGCCACCCATCGTGATTGTGCGCACGGCACCTACGCCGTCACCTTCAATTCCGAACGCAGTGATAGGGCCACCAATCTTGATTCCACCAAAATCACCCAGAATATCCCAAACAGCCTTAGCCTTTGCGTTAACGGTTTCTTTTACTTCGGTCGTTGTCATATTGGGTAGCTCTTGACGCTTCAGATTAAGGGTAAATAATTGATCGATGAGTGTACCGAATCGCTACCGCCCCGTAATGTCTGTTGCCAACAAAACAAACGGCTTACGAACCTAAAGCGACGTGCAATAGTGGTCTCGCCAGATGGGATGTTGCCAGATCGCATGTTCTTGGACCGCCTGCGCCAGGGGGGGGAACCTGCCGATATCGGTCCACCGGGCAGCTGGATCATGAAAATCCGAGCCTGCAGAAAGATACAGACCATGTTGGACAGCTAACCGTCCTAGATGCTGAGTATCTTTAGGGTCGATGTTTCGATAGCTGCCTTCTAACGCACCACCACCGGAAGCCTTGAATGCGAGGACTAACGCTTCGAGCTCTTTTTTGTTTAACGGATATCGACCCGGATGCGCCAGCACCGCAATACCGCCGGCCGCTCTTATGGCATCAATGGCTTCCGCGAGTCCGCACCAATCTGACGCCACGTAAATTTTGCCACGTTTACCAAGATGACTTTTAAAGGCTTTCGGGTGTGTCTTGCAGACACCCTTCGACACCAAAAAATGCGCCACATGGCTACGAGTGTAAGCAATGCACGGCATAGTTTCGAGGCTATCCAATAAACCGAAGGTCCCCAGCGCTTCGAGTTTCTCGTTCATCGCCTGGACTCTCTGACGGCGAGCCAGTTGTTGCGAAGTCAGTAGCTTTTGAAGTTCGGGGTTTTTGTGCTTGACGAAGAGGCCAACGACGTGAATTTCCAACGACTCCCAGCCGCAGGAGATTTCAACACCACTGATAATAGAGATCTCGGTTGATTCACCAGGGGCTTCATCAAACGCCGCCGTGCAGTCGTGATCGGTGATTGCGAGGTGCGTCACCTGATTTTCGATCGCCCGCTGAACCAGGAAACCCGGCGACTGGGTGCCGTCGGAATAGTAACTATGACAATGGAGGTCTGCCTTCATAAGGGCATCATACCCTGTCTATAAAGGCGTGCCCCTAAACGTTTCGACAAATATCGTGGTGTCGCTCGCGTTCGGGCGCAAGCGAGAGTACCAATGCTGGCGCGCACGTGGCAGATGTCGGTTGCGGCGCCGCAACTTCAACTGTCACCATGGCGAAAGCTTTTCCGAATAGCGAGTTCACAGGCTATGACATTCCGCTACACGCGCTGAATCGAGCCAGACAAAATGTCGATGCGGTTGGGGCAAAGAATATCCACTTACACAATCCGATCGACCATCCGCTGCCCGAAGACGGCTCTCTCGATCTGATTACGACCTTTGATGTCATTCATGATTCGGCGCACCCAGAAGCTTTGATCGATGCCATCAAGCGCTCACTAAAACCAGACGGTATATGGCTGTGCCCCGACGTACAGGGCAAACCAACCTTCGGCGAAAATAAGCGGGATAACCCGATAGCCACGCTCGCCTACTCGTTTTCGGTACTGGTCTGCATGTCAACAGGCCTGTCTGTGGCCGGCGGTGCTGGCCTAGGAACCCTGGGTTTTCACGAGCAGAAAGCCCAAGAAATGTCTTCTGCGGCGGGCTTTTCTCGCTTTCGTACGATTCCTTTTGAAGGTGACGTCTTTAATGCCTTTTATGAAATACGCCCGTAAACTAGAGCCAGTATACGAGAGCGCGTTATAATAGAGGGGACTAATCTACGTGTATCGCTAGAATCCCACTGACGGAAAAAGAGAAACCGCGATGAATGCAGCTGCCTCCCATATGTCATTAGTAGGCCCTGAATCTCAAGATCTGACCAACGAAATTTCTGTCTTGCAGCAGATGCTAAAATTCGATGGTGCCAAAGTGCTAGAGCTGGGTTGTGGCGCAGCGGAAAAGACTCGAATGATTGTCGAACAAACTGGCGTAGAATCTGTCATTGCGGCGGAGGTCGATGACATACAGCACCAAAAGAATCTGGCGCTGACCGATCTCGGCAGAGTGACCTTCAAGACTTATGGTGCGGAAGAAATCGTCGAGTCAGACCAAATTTTTGATATCGTTCTAATGTTTAAGTCTTTGCATCATGTGCCATTGGATCAACTTGATTGTGCCCTGCAGGAAATTCAAAGAGTGCTGAAGCCTGGAGGCTTCGCCTACATCTCCGAGCCAGTTTTCGCCGGCAGGTTTAACGAAATCATGCGGATCTACCATAACGAACAAGTGGTTCGCCAGGCCGCCTTTGATGCGGTTGGCCGAAGCATTACGAAGAATTTGTTTTGTCTCGAGTCAGAGTATTTTTTCCACAATCGCATTCGACTGGAGTCATGGCAGCAGTATGACAAAGGCATTTTAAATGTCACGCACACGAACCACAACCTATCGACAGAACAACATGCTGAGGTCAAGCAACGCTTTCTTGCGAGTGAGACTGAGGAAGGGTTTGTGTTCGATATCCCAAATCGCGTTGATCTCTTAAAGAAGCTGCTATCGACTTAACGGACTATCTTGACGGACTATCTTTACGGACTATCTTTACGGACTATCTTTACGGACTATCTTAACTGGCTTTTAGGTAGGCGTATCAACAGTCACTACCAATCCAAATCGTCAGGGATGGGAAAATCCTTATAGGGATCATCTTCATCTACTTCAGCACTGCTGCTTTCGTATAGGTAAATAATGATCTCTTCATAGCCGTTCGGTAGTCTTTGCATAATCTTACGGGCGACGCCTTCGGGGACTAGCTCAAAGTCGTTGTCGTATTTTGCGATAGCGAGAAAGCCGCGATTGATCTCCTGCTTGTTTTTTTCGGAGATATAGATTTTCTTAACTTTTTGTTGCTCAGTAAAATTATAGGCGACATCGCCTTTTTCTCTTTGGCGATTCATGGCAATCAGTTGTCGAACCTGTGCATGCAGCGCTTTGGCCTGAGCTTTCTCAAACAGAACACGGTTTTCTTCTTTGTCCCGCGCTTGCTTATCCGCCAAGACTTTTTCAGCGCCGAGTTTAACTTCGTCAAGTTCAACGCCCTGCCGCACACGCATCTCCTGACGATGCATATTTTTTTGAGCCTTCTTGATCTGCTTGTCGGTCACCAGGCCAGCTTGCTTAAGTTGTTCTTGAAGTGAACCGCCGCCTTTATTCTTCTTTGCCAATTTGCATCTCCGTTATCGATTGAATGAACCGGGGCACCTTAAGAATGCCCGACCCTTATCAATCGTTATCAATCGCGGTCACTGTCTAAGCGATTCGATTTAAGTGATCCTGTTTAAGCGACCTTGATCATCAACTTGCCAAAGTTCTCGCCGGTGAACAGCATCTTAAAGGCAGATGGTGCATTCTCCAGACCTTCCACCACGGTTTCGCGATACTTGAGCTTACCTGCCTTTATCCATTCGCCCAGCTGTCTGGAAGACGCATCGAATTCTTCAATCCATTCCGTGACGATAAAGAATCTAGATTCCGGTGGATTCGGCAATGCGCTCAGTACCATTTCGGGTGTCTTGACCTCCGACATGTCCGTTACGTTATAGGCGGAAATAAAGCCACAAACAGGCACTCTGGCACCCTTATTAAGCAACGGCGCAACCGCTTCTAGCACCACGCCACCGACATTTTCAAAATACACATCGACGCCATCTGGACAGGCCGCTGCCAATTGCGCCGAAAAGTCCGGCGCTTTGTAATCAACGCAAGCATCAAAACCCAGTTCCTCAACCACATAACGACACTTCTCTTCGCCGCCGGCAACGCCAATGGCCTTGCAGCCTTGAATCTTCGCTACCTGACCTACCACAGAACCTACTGCACCCGAAGCTGCCGACACGACGACCGTTTCACCTGGCTGGGGCTTGCCTAACTTAAGCAGGCCAAAATAGGCCGTTTGGCCGGGCATACCGGTCGTGCCCACCGCTGTCGATATCGGCGCAAGACTGGGGTCCACTTTGAACAGTCGAAAGTCGCCTGGTTTCGCAACGGCATAGGATTGCCAGCCATGCATGGCAGACACAATCGTGCCAAGCGGATACTCGTCTGCGCGGGACTCAACCACCTCGCCGACAATACCGCCAGTCATGACTTCACCAATTTGCAGCGGCTTAGCATAGGACGCACGATCGCTCATACGGCCACGCATATAGGGGTCTAGAGATAACCATAAGGTCTTTACCAGTATTTCATTGTCACCCGGCGTAGCGGCTGGCTCTGAAATGATGTCGAAATTCTCTTCTTCTACCATCCCCATGGGACGGGATTTCAGGACTACTTTGACGTTAGTTCGGTCTGTCACCAGGGTTCTCCTGCACTTTTTGTGCGAATTATGCGAATTGAAAGCAATTGAATGGCGCCATCATACATCGCAACCATCGGCTCCGAACACCTGACAAATCGCTTTTGCGGTCGCTGAACCGTAGCCGAAACGGGCGGACTCGTGTATAACCGCGCCATGAAAATACCAAAGAGAATTCAGCCACTCATCGAAGATGGATTAGTCGATGAAGTGATTCGTCAGCTCATGAGCGGCAAAGAAGCCACGGTCTATATTGTTCGCTGTAAATCAGCGATACGCTGCGCCAAGGTCTACAAGGATGTTGCTCAACGAAGTTTCAAACAAGCCGTCCACTATCAAGAAGGCAGAAAAGTCAAAAACAGTCGTCGCGCCCGGGCTATGGAGAAAGGTTCGAAATTCGGCCGCCAGCAACAGGAAGAAAGTTGGCACAATGCCGAGGTCGATGCCCTATCCCGCCTAAGCACTGCTGGCGTTCGGGTACCAAAAACCTACGGCTGCGTTGATGGCGTGCTGCTAATGGAACTTATCACCGATAAAGATGGCGATGTTGCGCCGCGCCTAAGCGAAACCTCGATGACGGAACAAGAGGCACTAACGGATCACAGCACTGTGATGCAGTATGTCATCCAGATGTTATGTGCCGGTTTGGTTCACGGCGACCTGTCAGAGTTTAACGTCCTGGTGGACGAACATGGTCCCGTTATCATCGATCTACCCCAGGCCGTTGATGCCGCGGCAAATAACCATGCCAAGGCGATGCTACAGCGGGACGTCGACAATATGACTCAGTTTTATGGCCTGTTCGCGCCACAATTACTGGGTCGCGATTACGCTGGCGAGATTTGGCACCTATATGAAGATGGCAGCCTAACGCCTGAGTCCAAATTAACCGGACTATACGAAAAGCCAGTTGAAGAGGCCGATGTAGACGGTGTTCTGACGGAGATTAACGCTGCCATCGAGGAAGAAGAAGACCGCCTCGAAAGAATTCGCGACGCAGATGAAGACTAACGACGGCCTTTTTTTAAAAATGGCGCGCCGGCGCGTTATACTCCGGTCCCGATATCCCTAATCCTATTCACTCACTTAGACAAACACCCAATAAACAAGGAGCTACCCATGAAAGGTGCCGTACATTACGAGCAACGAGGCGAGATCGCGTTACTGAGCATAGATAACCCCCCGGTGAATCCTTTGTCTTCGGGCGTTCGCCAAGGTCTCTTCGACGGCGTGGCCAAAGCGCTAGAAGACAGCAGCGTCAAGGCCATCGTATTAACGGGTATGCATCGCGCCTTTATTGCTGGAGCAGACATCGGTGAATTCGGCGGTGCGGCTTCTGAAGCAGTAGGCCTAAGCGAAGCACTCGACAAAATGGAAGGTAGCACCAAGCCCATTATCGCGGCCATTAACGGCACCGCTTTTGGCGGCGGCTTAGAAGTAGCACTATGCTGCGACTACCGTATTGCAGCACCCAAAGCGCCGGTAGGCTTGCCAGAAGTGAAGCTTGGCTTATTGCCTGGCGCCGGCGGCACACAGCGGCTGCCAAGATTAATCGGCGCACAGGCCGCGGTTACCGCAATCGTATCAGGCGACCCAATTTTGGCGCCTGCTGCCCTGAAACTCGGTATCGTTGACCGCGTTGCAGAAGGCGATATCGTTGAGGCTGGTATCGCGTATGCTGAAGAGATCGTTGCGGCTGGCGGCGCCACGCGCAAGATTCGCGAACTAGAAGACAAGATAGCCGCAGACAAAGGCAACACCAAACTGTTTGAAGATGCAGCGAAGCAAATTGAAAAAACCCACCGCGGTCAGTTCGCACCTTCACAAATCCTTAAGTGCGTAGAAGCAGCGGTAAACTCGGCCACTTTTGATGAAGGCATGAAAGCGGAACAACGCTTGTTTGCTGAATGCTTGAAGAATCCACAGCGTGAAGCCCTGATACATATATTCTTCGCTGAGCGCGCGGCCAACAAGATCCCTGGTCTCGACAAAGAAACACCACTCATCGACATCAACAAAGCCTCGGTGATTGGCTCTGGCACCATGGGCGGCGGTATCGCGATGTGTTTCGCCAATGCTGGTATTCCCGTTCGCTTGCACGACAACGACAAAGACAATCTAGCCAAAGGCTTGAAAGTCATCGAAGGTAACTATGCACGCACCGTCTCTCGCGGCCGTTTAAGCCAGGAGAAAATGGATGAACGCATGGCGCTGATTATTCCAACAGAAGTATTCGAAGATTTAGGCGATGCGGATGTTGTGATTGAAGCGGTTTATGAAAACCTGGATCTCAAAAAAGAGATTTTCGCCAAACTCGACAAGGTGATGAAAGACGGCGCTCTGCTTGCAACGAACACTTCTGGACTGGACGTGGACGCGATCGCCGCAACCACATCGCGACCAGAGAACGTTGTTGGGCTTCACTTCTTTAGCCCTGCTAACGTCATGAAACTGCTTGAAGTGGTTCGCGGTAAAAAGTCATCCACCCAGGCGCTGGGTACTGCCATGGCACTTGGCAAACGACTTGGAAAAGTCTCGGTTGTAGCCGGCAACTGTCCAGGCTTTATTGGCAACCGCATGATCGGTGGCTACTCTCGTCAGGCGAGTATGATGATTCTTGAAGGTGCCTCACCTGCCCAGGTCGACAAAGTGATCTTTGACTTCGGTCTGGCGATGGGTCCTTTCACCATGGCAGACATGGTCGGCCTGGATCTTGGCTGGCGCACCCGTAAGATGATGGGTGGCTCTAATGAAGTGACCGCGCGAATTCCTGACGAACTCTGCGAAGCAGGCCGATACGGTCAGAAGAATATGAAAGGCTACTATCAGTATGCTGAAGGTGACCGAACGCCACGTCCAGACACTGAAGCCGATGCCATTGTGAAACGAGTCGCGACAGACCTCGGCTTTGAGCCCAAGGAATTCACCGATGAAGAAATTCTGAAGCGCTGTGTTTACCCGCTCGTTAATATTGGTTCCAAACTTCTGGAAGAAGGTCACGCCCTTCGCGCCAGCGACATTGATACGGTTTACGTCAATGGTTACGGCTTTCCTAGCTATGTGGGTGGTCCAATGTGGTATGCAGACACACAGGGCTTAGATAATGTACTGGCCGACATTGAACGCTTCTACGTTGAGACGAAGGATGACAGCTGGAAGCCTTCTGAATTGCTGAAGAAACTGGCAAGCGAAGGTAAGACATTTGCATCGCTTGATGGCTAAACCAGACTAAACTGCTGGCGTCATAAAAGACCTTCCCTGACTCTCTCGGAAGGTCTTTTTTTGTCCTAAAGGAATAGCAGGCAAAAAAAACCTTCCATCAAGAAAGGCTTTTCTCATACTGCTTGCTCTAGTGCTTGGGACAGTACTTATCTAAACAATTAGATAAGTCTGATGCAGAATTTTGCACCACGCTATCCAGTACCATCAGATTCTTTCAATGATGATGGCAGGTGCCATTCCACCGGCGGCACACATTGTGACCAGACCAAATTGCTGATCCCGACGCTCTAACTCGTCCAATACCGTACCGATGAGCATGGAACCCGTTGCACCAATAGGATGACCGAGCGCCATCGCACCACCGTTGACATTGACCTTGTCTCTATCAAGATCGAGATCACGGATGAACTTCTCAGCCACTACCGAAAATGCCTCGTTGATTTCGAACAGATCGATATCGGCAATCGACAACCCGGCTTTTTGAAGAACTTTTCTCGCGGCAGGTACAGGGGCGTTTAGCATCAACGTCGGAGAATCACCCATGTTGCACATCGCGCGAATTCTAGCGCGTGGCTTCATACCATTGGCTTTAGCATATTCGGCAGAAGCCAGCAGCACTGCGCCAGCGCCATCTACGACACCGGAGGAATTACCCGCGTGATGAAAGTGTTGAATTTTCAGATCTGGATACTTTTGCGCGACCAGTTTTCGGAAGGTAGTGCCTTTGTCATCTAGCTCAATATCGGCAATGACTTCAAATGAAGCTTTCAACTGACCCAAACCTTCAAGGGTGGTTTGAGGACGAGGAAATTCTTCGTGATCTAGAGCAATTGAGCCATCTGTTTTATAAACTGTCACCAGAGACTTGTCGAAATAGCCACTTTTGATCGCATGATCCGCTCGTTGCTGAGACACGAGTGCCAAACTATCCAGCGCGACGCGATCAATACCTTCTAGCGTTGCGATGGTATCTGCACACACGCCCTGGTGCGGCTGTGGGTGAACATCTCTTAGACGGAAGTTGTCGTTATCTAAAAAGGGAGAACCTTTACCACCACCTGAGCCCGCAAGGGACATCATTTCCGTACCGCCACCAATCGTAAGGTCTTCCATACCAGCCATGATGTTGGCGGCTGCAATGTTAACGGAGGTAATACCTGAGCCACAGAAGCGGTCGAGCGTAACACCACTGGCTTTCACGTCATAGCCAGCATCCAGTGCCGCCATTCGCGCCAGGTCTCCACTTTGAGTACCGCGTTGCGAGCTCGTACCAAAAATAATGTCTTCTACGTCTGCAGTATTGAAGCCAACCCTTTCCTGCAGTGCTTTTAGAACTGCTGCGCCAAGGTGTTGGGGATGTTCGTCGGCAAGTGCACCCTTGCCTTTTTTGCCTATTCCCCGGGGGGTTCGGCACGCATCTATAATCCAAGCTTCAGCCATCAGATCGCTCCAGTAAATTTGTGAGGCGCAACCATAACCCCATGCTGGGCAGGAATTCAAATATTTACCAAGGTTGCGCGCCAGTAAATCAACCCAATCTTGTGCCGAATTTAGCGCTTCAGATAGCCGCTTTCCAGCATCTCGCCATTCGTCACATCACTAGGCAACGACGCCAGATGCCTTGAGTGATTGAAGTCTAGATTCATCAACTCCGTAAGAGGCGAGCACCTTGTCAGTGTGCTCACCGTGGGCTGGACTATGTTCACCAGGCGCCAATGACTCACCGCCGAATCTCGGCGGTGCTTTCATGATCCGCATTGACCCCATTAACGGATGCTCTCTCACCATAATAGAATCGTTAGCTTGAAGCTGCTCTTGTTCCAGCACTTCATCAAGACTGAGGCACTTCGCACAGGGCACATCATTTTCCTGGAGCCGGACCAGTGCTTCATCTGTCGTGAGCGCGAGAAATGATTCGGCCAGCAATGCACGATAAGCTTCAAAGTTCTGCAGCAACGCTTCCAGTGTACTAAAACGAGGATCGCTAGCCATCGCTTCTTTGCCAACTGCTTTGAGCACACCTAAGCGCTGTGTATCACTCGCGGCAGACATGGTAATACCCCCATCGCTTGTTTCGGTGAGTTGATAAATCATATCGGAAAGCAGCGCCTGAACTTCAACATCGTCATCGGTTAAAGTGTGATTCATATAGCTGTCGGGAAAGATAAAGAATAAGCCTGAGTCCAGCATTGAGAGATCAATATGCTGACCAGACCCAAATCGCTCGCGCATAAACAGTGCGCTCGTGACTGCCTGGCAGGCCGTATAGGCTGTGATCTTATCGCACATAAGATTACGAATAAACGTATGTCCGCCGGCACCTTGCGATGCGGTCATACCCGTTTGTGCCTGGATGACTGGGTCGTAAGCAGGCGCGCCGCTAAGCGGACCTTCCTGACCAAAGCCAGAGATCGCCATATACACCAGCCGATCATTCAAGCCGCGCAGTTGTTCACTGCCAAGATTGAGCTTGTCCATTACACCTGGCCTGAAGTTGTGAATCACGACGTCAGCCTCAGCTACCAGTTCTCGTATTAGTGCCTGCCCTGCTGGGTCTTTTAGGTTTACCCTGATCGATTCTTTACCACGATTGCAGTTCGCAAAAAGTGCCGACATGCCGCCCTTCGCAGTACCGACGTAGCGCATCGGATCACCCATTTCGATCGGCTCGACCTTAATGATCCGGGCACCCTGCTCCCCTAACATCATCGCGGCAAAAGATGCCGTGATCATCGTCGAAAATTCTAAAACCGTTATGCCTTCTAATGGTTTCATAGGCTTCCCTCTTCAGTGGCGTACAAAAGCACAACATAGCACAAAGCCCGCTAGCGACATTGGCTGAGATCAGCGATTTTGGCTCTAATGCCTGGCTTACCTGGTTGCCATGATCCTGCCAGACTTGTATATTTCCGCCTATCAAAAAATGAATTGGAAGAGCTGCTAAAATGAGCAAGGACTAAATACTTTGCTCTTGGAATTTTCGTATACTCATTCAATATTGGAGGTTTTTTAGTGTCGGTTACGCAGCAAGAGCTGGATGAATTCAGGCAGGAAGTCAGCGCCTGGTTAACCGAAAAAAATCCCGGCGATCCTGGCTTCCTGCTACCCGAATCTTTTATGGAAGTCGGCACGGACCGACAATTTGACTATCTTCGAGTCTGGCAGCGGAAGGTTTATGAAGCCGGTTACCTCGGTATGGCTTGGCCTGAAGTATATGGCGGCGGCGGCAAACCTCAGGTATTTCAAGATATCGTCACCCAGGAAATGGCTCAGCAGCGGGTACCGTTTATGACCAACACCATTGGCCTCAACTGGGCTGGGCCGTTAATTCTGCAAAGGGGTAGCGAAGCAGAAAAGAAAAAGTACATCAAAGGCATCTTGAGTGCAGAAGATATTTGGGCGCAAGGGTTCTCTGAACCTGACCATGGTTCTGATCTTGGTAATGCGCAAACAAAAGCCGTCAGAGATGGTGATGATTACGTTATCAATGGTTCCAAAATTTGGACCAGCCTCGGTTCTTACGCCAAATATATGATCCTGCTGGCGAGAACGTCTACCGACGGGCCGAATAAATACGCTGGCTTAAGCTTCTTCTTAGCCCCCATGCAGACTGAAGGCATCACGCCGCAGCCCATCAAAAAGCTCACCAGTGAGTTTGGCTTCTGCCAAACCTACTTCGACAATGCGCGAATACCAGCAGATTGTCTGATGGGCGCTGAAGGCGAAGGTTGGTCCATTGCGATGGCAACCTTAATGTTCGAGCGCGGCAACGTCGGTGGTCAGGCCGGTGGCATGGCCATAATGGATGTGAATGTTAACGATGTATTGGAATTGGCTCGCCGCTCAATGCGCAATGGCAAGCCGGCGTTAGAAGACCCTTTGATCCGTGATCAAATGGTGCAATTAATGATAGAGGCCAAGAGCAACAACCTCATGAACCAACGCAGCAAAATCCCCGCACTGGCATCCGACTATCAGGGTGCAGTGCCCATGTCCGGCAAGTTACGCGGCACAGAACTGAAACGCCGGTTTTGTCAGTTCGCGATCAACTTGCAAGGTGCAGATGGTGCGAGGTTCATCTCCAACGAGGCCGTTGATGGCGGCAAATGGCAGCGCCTTTACTTCAACTCATTCTCAGCGACGATTGGTGGTGGAACGTCTCAAATCCAGGCCAACATCATTGGTGAGCGCGTCCTCGGGTTGCCTAAAAGCTAGGAGATTATTTGATGAGCAAAGACATAGAGTTTTCTGAAGAACAAGCCATGTTATTGGACTCTGCAAGAGAATTTGCCAAGCGTGAATCGTCCATCGACCTGGTTCGTGCAAGACTAGACGAGGATCGTGCAATACCCGTTGCTGTGTGGGACGCTATGGCAGAACTTGGCTGGTCTGGCGTCGTTATCCCAGAACAGCATGGCGGATTGGGACTCGGGTTTAGTCACCTGGTACCCATCGTCGAATGCATGGGCCGTCAGCTAATGGCTTCCCCGCTTATATGGTCCGCCATCGCAGCACACGCGCTGAGCCTGGCGGGTACCGAAGAACAAAAATCCCGCTGGTTACCCGCGACCGCAGCCGGTGCTATAGGCACCATGGGGCTAATGGAAGCAGGCGGTAACTGGGACTTATCTGTCCCAACCTGCGCGGCAAAATTGGAAAGTCACCATCTCGCCCTTTCTGGCACCAAGGTATTTGTTGAAGATGCCGCTATCGCTGATTTCATCATCGTCTCGGTGTTACTAGAGGGCCAACCGAGATTGGTAATGATCGAGGCGTCTAGTATCGACGCTGCGACAGTGAATCGAGAAGTAATCATCGATGAAACTCGTCGCAGCTATCGACTCACACTTGACGGCCTACAAGTGCCAAAATCCAACCTACTTCTTGAGTTAGATTTCGCTGAGATTGAACTCGCGGCAATGTTGCTGCTGTCAGCAGAAATGGCCGGTGGTCATGCCAGCACGCTAGATTTGATTGTCGAATATCTTAAAACGCGAAAACAGTTCGATCGCTATATTGGCAGTTTTCAGGCCCTGAAACACCCCACGGTAGATATCCTGATTGGCCTGGAGGCAAGCCGCTCCCAAGTTTACCATGCGGCAACAGGGTTCGATGCGGGCGCGAGCAAAAACCGTGAACTCGCCGTAAGGACGGCAAAAGCCGTTGCCAGTGAGGGCTGCGCCTTCGCCGGCGACCGGGCCATTCAGTTCCATGGCGGCTTCGGCTTTACCTTTGAGTGTGATGCACAGCTGTACCTTCGTCGCGCCCTATGGGGTCAGCATCAATTGGGCGACGAGGTACACCAACGAACATTGATAGCGCCGCTATTACTGGCGGACGTAGGTTAGGGTTTAAAAGCTAAGAGGTGTTTCAAGGTGTTGCTCAAAGATCCAATCCCGGTGAGCCACCAACGACTCATCAAAGGGGTCAAGCAATGTTGCGGTTAGCTCATAACTCTTGCGAAGAAAACCCGGCATCGGGTTAATCGTCTCCCCTTGCGGCTGCAAGAGGTTAGAAAAGTAAGCCCAGTACAAATCCGCAGCAGAATATCGATCGCCTATTAGATAGCGACCCGGCTGCGCATCAAGATGCCTGGCCAGGAAAGACAAAAAATCATTCAGTGCGGCTTTAACAGATTCAACCTGATCGGGGTCGAACTGATAGTCCTTCAACATCGGGTTCTTATAGGCCTTCTCTCCAACGGCCTGATAGGTTGCATTTAGCATCAACTGCCGCGCATTCCAGGCAAAACCATTTTCGCCCGCAATCTCATTGATCAACCCAACCATCAGCATGCGCTCGGTACGATCAGTCGGGCAGAGTGAAGCGTTACTAGTACCCGGCCCATTCTGTCCATTAATCTGACCCAGCCGCTCTGCCAGATCCAAAAGCTCAAGCCAACGCACCCGCGGCGCCTCATCGTTATAAAGCGCAATGGGCGCATTACGATGTCGGGTCCATGCCACAAGTTCCGGATTGTCACGACCACCTTCCTGACGAACAGGAAGATAAGGCACGTCATGGTGCCTAAACAGCGCTTTGGCAGATTCGCTCCATGGTCCTGGAACCCCTGCGGTCAGCACCAGTCTCAAACCCGTTTGGGCCCGAGCATCGTTAACATCCAAGTAGTCCGTCATGCGTTAGCCCATTTGTAACAATTCAACCCAATTGCCGTCGGGGTCTTCGATGATCGAAATCATGACCCCCGGCCTGATTTCTCGCGCAGGGACGGCAATTTTGTAACCCGCTGCGGCGCACTCATCAGTAGCTTGTTTGAGATTACTCACAGAGATCGTGAAATATCTGAACCCCGTGGCGCCGCCAATGCCACCCGCTGGCGAGGTCGCCGCAGGTTCTTTGGCATTCACGACAATTTTTAGTGTGGCGGTCCCACAGCTTAAGCGCACCATCTTGCCACCGCCTGGCATATCCATCACGCCGTCTTCTGCCAACCCCAGGGTGTCTCGATAAAATGCCAGAGACTTGTCCGCATCTGTCGTAATGATACCCAAATCAATGGAGTCTTTTGTAATTGCCAAAGCCATTAGGCTTCTCCTTAATTTCTATTTGGTATTAGCCACCCGCTATTCTGGGTAGCAAATAAACTTCGGAATGTTCAGGAATTGGCGTTTCCCAACTGTCTCGATAAATCGTGCCGTCGATGGCAACAGCGATGCCGTCCTCGAGGTGAGCTTCTAGTTTTGGGTAACGGTCGGTGAGGCGGGTGAGTAATTCGCGAATGGTCTCGGCCTCAACTTCAATTGAGGCGAGACCACCCACGGCATCTCTTAGTGGCCCTGAAAGAAAAACTTCCATTAAGCCGGTTTGCTCTTAGGCAACTTCGTCAGCGGCGGCGTCATCAAGCGCCTTCAAAATTCTTGGCGGAGACATAGGCACCTGATACATTCTGACACCAACTGCATTCGAGACTGCGTTACCAATAGCGCCCAGTGGCGGCACAATCGATGTCTCGCCCACACCTCGAATACCATACGGATGGCCCGGGTTAGGAATCTCCAGGATCTTGGTATCGATTGAAGGTAGGTCAGAACAGACCGGAATCCGGTAGTCGAGGAAACCTGCATTCTGCAGTCGTCCGTCGTCGCCATAGATGTATTCTTCGTTCAACGCCCAGCCAATTCCTTGTGCCGCTGCACCCTGGAATTGCCCTTCAACATAGTCCGGATGGATCGCCTTACCGGCATCCTGGACAACCGTGTAACGTAGAATTTGCGTCTTACCTGTTTCAGGGTCTACTTCCACATCAACAATGTGTGAGGCGAAAGATACACCCGCGCCGTCCGCAGTGGCTTCATGGTGTCCCGCAATAGGGCCACCGGTATTGCCAGCTTTGGCTGCAATCTCTTTCAATGACAGTGGCGGCAGGTTGCCGTGTTCAGCACCAACCGCTTTTGCGTGGCCATCTTCCCAGGTCACTGCTTCAGGAGGAATCTGCCACATCTTGGCGGCGCGTGCTTTGAGAATTTCTACCGCGTCTCTCGCGGCAAAGATTGCTGCCATACCGGATGAAAAAGTACCTCGACTCCCCTCTGTTGTATCGTTGTGACCCAGTGAAGAGGTATCGCCAATATTCACTTTTACATGATCGTATGAAATACCGAGTTCTTCTGCAGCGATCAGTGCGAGCGATGCGCGCGCACCACCGACATCAACCGTACCCACAGTAAGGTTCACCGAACCGTCCTGACCGATATTGAGATCGCTACAGGTTTGGCCGCCGATATTGAACCAAAAGCCACAGGCCACACCACGACCTTGATTCTTACCTAGCTTGGCTCTCATGTGGGGGTGGTCGCGAACCGCTTGCAGTGTTGGTTCGATACCAATGGGTCCCCAAACGGGCCCATAAGGCGCCAGCGTACCTTCTCTTGCCACGTTCTTAAGGCGAAGTTCAACAGGGTCGATTCTCAATTCTTTCGCCAGCTGATCGATCGTACTTTCGACACCAAACGCCATCATTGGCGCAGAAGGTGCACGATAAGCGGCGACCTTAGGACGGTTACACAATACGTTCACACCAATCGCTTTGTTATTAGGGATGTTGTAACAAGCAAATGCGGTCATGCCACCAAGCGTGCCCCAGATTCCTGGGAAAGCGCCACCCATGTAACGACACTCAGCTCGAGCAGCGACAATAGTGCCGTCCTTCTTAGCACCAATTTTAATTTCCATCGACGTAGAGCAAGTGGGCCCTGAAGCTCTAAAGACTTCTTCTCGACTCATGACCATCTTCACCGGTCGATTTGCCTTGCGGGATAGCGCTAGTGCAATCGGCTCCATCCAAACGTGTGTCTTGCCACCGAAACCACCACCAATCTCAGAAGAGGTCACTTTTAGTTTGGCAATGTCCATGCCGAGCAGTTGGGCACAGGTATTACGATAAGAGAAATGGCCCTGGGTGGTCACCCAAAGTTCTCCGGTCCCATCAGGACTGACACTGGCCAGACAAGCATGGGGTTCAATATAGCCCTGGTGCGTCTGACCCGTTTTGTAACTCCGCTCTACAATGACGTCTGCTTCTGCAAATCCCTTCTCGATATCACCATGGCCAAACTCACCTTGACTCATGAAGTTGCCTGGCTGTCCGTCCTTCGCATAACGAGGCTGAATGACTGGCGCACTGGGTAGCAGCGCTTCATCGACATCCGTCACATGGGGTAATTTTTCATAGGTGACCTTAATCAATTTGAGCGCTTGTTTGGCAATCGTTTTATCGATGGCGGCCACTGCTGCAACCGCGTGACCGTCATAGAGTGCTCGATCTCTTGCCATACAATTCTCAAGCGTATCGAAAAGTCCGGTATTGCCATTCGTTAAGTCAGGCAGGTCTTTAGCTGTGACGACAGCCTTCACACCCTTGAGCTTTTCTGCTTTAGAAGTATCGATTTTGATGATCCGGGCATGCGCGTGGGGAGAGCGCAGCATCAACGAAACCAGCTGACCGGGTGCATTCATATCCGCGCCATATCTCGCTCGACCGGTTACCTTGTCTATTCCGTCAGGTCGCTTGACACGAGTACCGACAACCTTGAAATCTTGACCTGTATATTTTTTATCACCCATCTTTAATGCCTCCTATTTCTTCATGTTCTGCTTACGCAGATCTTTTGCGGCAGCCTGTACGGCTTTTACGATCTTGTCGTAGCCTGTACAACGGCAGAGATTGCCTGCAAGCGCATAGCGAATTTCAGTTTCCGTTGGATTTGGCTCTCGATCTAGCAGCACCTTGGCCGCAATCAGAAATCCTGGCGTACAAATTCCGCACTGCAAGGCCGCATTGTTGATGAACTGATCCTGCAACGGGTGCAGCTTTTCGCCATCCGCCATGCCTTCGATCGTCGTGATCTCCCGCCCTTCTGCCTCTGCTCCCAGCACCAGGCAAGCACAGACCAGTTGGCCGTCGAGCGTGATACTGCAAGCGCCACAGTCACCTGTTCCACAGCCTTCTTTGGCGCCCATCAACCCAAGGCGATCTCTCAAGACATCCAGCATGGACTCATCTGCCGGGCAGACGTATTCAATTGGGTCGTCATTAATTGTTGTTGATACATGTACACCAGTCATCACTTGCCTCCCGCTCTTTCATAGGCGATTTTTGCGGTTCGCTTGGCCAATACGCCCGCGATCCTTTTTCTGTATTCAATTGTGCCTCGCTTATCATCAATCGGATTACACGCGGCTGAACAGGCTGCCGCTAGCGCGTCTAGCGCCGCGTCATCCAGCTTTGTACCGATAATGGCTTTTGCCGCTTCCTTGACCAACAGCGGTGTTGGCGCCACGGCGCCGAGCGACACTCGTGCCGATGCAACTTTGCCCTTCATAAGGGTCAGATTGATGGCCACACCTACAACAGCAATGTCCATTTCCGTTCTAGGAATAAATCGATGGTAAGCATCACCAGACCGCGGAGCTTTAGCAGGCAGCGTAATCGCCTCGATCATTTCGCCCTTTTCCAGAACGGTTTTTCCCGGTCCGGTCACGAAATTTTCTAGCGCGACCGTGCGGCGTTTCTTGCCGACGATAATCGCTTTAGCACCGGCTGCAATCATCGCCGGAACACTATCGGCCGCTGGTGATCCATTGCACAGATTGCCGGCTATGGTACAGCGGCTTTGTATCTGATCTGAACCGATCAAATTGGCAGCCTCAACAACACCTGGCCAGGCTTTAACCAACGCTTTATTCTTGGCGAGCGCAGCGCTGGACACGGCGGCACCGATCTTGAAACCGGCTGCTGTCTTAGTAATTTCAGTCATCGCCGGTATACGCTTAATGTCGACCATCAAGTCCGGCTCGATCATATCCATTCTAAGTCGCACTAGAAGGTCGGTACCCCCAGCCAGCACGTAGGCTTTACCCTTTTCTTTAGAAAGGAGGGAGACGGCCTCTTTGGTGGTCGTCGGTGATTCGTATCTCATACAACCCTCTATTTATTATTGATGCAGAGCGCGGAGTGTATAACTTGTGGAGACGAATCAAAACAGGCAGAACGCTGATGTTTTGATCAGCGAGCAGAAGCCGAGCGAATCATCAGACATTTGGCAATGTAGCAGGCCAACACAGAGAGGTTTAAATCAGCGTAAAACTCTCTTCGCTGAGCGGCATCGAGCGAATCCTAACGCCGGTTCCCCCAATCCTGTCGGCGGGTTGTTACTTTGCAAAAAATGCGCATCAACATCGGGGGTTGAGGCTATGCGCATCACTGGATACTGATGGAAATCGTTATGAATATCGTCAGTACGGGTCCAGGTAAGTTTTACAGGCACACCCGTGTGATGTGAAATCGCCATCGCCTCACGCGCGAAGTCATGCACAGCGCGCTGGCCAAAACCGCCACACCGCGAGCCCTTCGAGGAATGACATTGAGGCTATTCCTGCACTGTCATCTGGCTCAAGAATAAAGGCATCGATAATGCCTGGCAGTGTGGCGATTTTGGGTGATGATGCCTGATCGCCGTACCGCCTATGCGGGGACAACGGGAGTAACTTGCGTACTTCATCCCGGGCACACCAACATTAATGCCAAACTGCGATTGACCCGTCGCGATGACCGGATTGTCGACACTGCCGACGGATGTCCCGATGATGGTGTAAGAACGCGGATCCTTAAAAGACAACATCTCTGGATCAGGCACGGGCTGTCGAACGGCGAGTGCTGCGAGCTCACCAAAGGTCAGGCTTTCACCCGAGACATGGATCACTTTGCTTTCGCGTACCTCAAGGTCCTGCCGATTGACTTCCATCGACTCTGACGCGGCACCAATTGGCATTTCCCGCGCAGATGCCCCCAGGCGCCGCATGGTGTCAAAATTTATCGGAATCGACGTGGACCGACCGGCGCCTTGCATACCAAACTTTTTGGCATCAAGCGGTGCATCAATGACCACCACGTCTGCCCATTTCGCACCCATTTCTTCGGCAACGATCATTGGTAGTACAGTCTTAATGCCTTGACCCATTTCCGGTATGGCCGAGTAAATGGTGATCTGGCCGTCTGACGCAATCTTGACGTAAACATTCAGCTCTTTCGAGCCAACCAACGTGCCCAGTTCTTCGGCCACGGCAGAAGCCGGCCGAGTAAGCTCCAACATCAACCCACCACCCGCGAGCGCCGACACTTTGAGAAAATTACGACGATTGATCTTCGCGGCACTCATTCGCCTGCTTCTTCATTAGAGGTAAAGAGATCAAGGGTTGAATGTACATCACCCGAGGTGGCGCTACTGATTATCTGCATTTTAAAAGGAGGCGGCCGTGTGAATCGCGGCGCGGATTCTAATGTAGGTACCGCAACGACAGTAGTTTCCTGCCATCGCCGCATCGATGTCTGCATCGGCGGGCTTAACGTTGGTCGCGAGAAGCGCTGCCGCACTCATGATCTGACCGGCCTGGCAGTAGCCGCATTGGGGGGCATCGCGGTCTATCCATGCGCTCTGCAGGGGATGCAAATCGCCGGTCTCGGAGCAGCCATAACAGCGGCATGTCCCCTCTGATATCAACGTCAAGGTCAGTACCGTTCACAACCAGATTATATTTACTCATAAATTTTTCAATCGCCTGAGCTTGCGAAAAGGGCTCGCTAAAAGGGCTTGCTAAAAACTTTGAGCGATGTGCCTATCGCGATTTTATCAAGCGTTGGAAATCAGTCGCCATCGGGCCGCCAGACCCAGCGCAGAGTGTCGGCGAAAATTGCTCCACCATGATCCAAATTGTGTCCGCCCACACCAAACTCAAACCGATAATCGTAGCCTGCCCACTGCAACGCACTCGCCATCGTTTGGTTGGCAAGAGCCCAGTTACCAAAAGGTGTGTTGGCGTCATTTGTCCCACTCTGCAGAAAAACACGAATGGGCTTGCTTGGATTGTGACGAATCAACGATGGTACATTATGGCCACCCCAAATATCCGTGTAAGAACCGCAATGACTGATGACCCGCTGACATTGGTCCGGATGATGCCACGCGGCGGTAAAGGCAGCGATGCCACCACTACTGATGCCACAGATGGTGCGGTGGGTCGGATCTTTGCTGATGCTGATACCAAAGTGCGCCTCAACACGCTCTAAGACCTCAAAAAAGACAAACTGCCCATAGTTCGGCGAAAGCAGATCGTACTCCAGGCTACGCTGAGCAGCCTGATCATCGTAGGATTCTATGGGCCCTCGAACGGCGTGATCAGGCCTGCCAGGATTAATGAAAACGGCAATGGTAGGCTCGATCTCGCCATTCGCATGGAGAGCGTCTAAGACATTGGTGGCGCGCACCGGCCCTTTCCTACCCATATACCAGGCGCCGTCGTTAAATATCACGAGCCGATATTTTTCACCCTGGCGAACGGGCAAGTACACCCACATATCTCTCGCTGTGCCAGCGTAGATTGTCGTCTCGGTCCAATCTTCAAATCGCGTCACGGCACCATTAGGCACGTCCTCCGCTGGATAAGCCTCTGCGCAGGGATGATAAGCCGCGTCCCACTCGGGTTGATTCAGCGCGCCATTGACGCGCCCGTTTACCGACGCTGCAATCGTTTTGTCCAGACCGAGTCGTAGAGTGGTGTCCGCATCAATAGGCATGATTTTTTGCACGAAATTTGAGGAAGTACAAATTTGACATAACCAACCAAATAACGCCAAAGTTACGCACTAGGATAAAGAGACCAACGGATAATCGTATGGCACGAATCAAACTAAAAGAAGATCACGAGCTCTCTGAAGCAACGCTCGCGGCGGCAATATCAATTGAGGCAGGTGGCGGCGACACGTCTACGCTGCGCGGCCTGGCAAACCGGCAAGATATGTTCGATGCTTACTTTGGCTTCTACTTTCCAGCGCGACAGGGAAAGACGGTTAGCGCAACCTTAATCGAGCTCGTCCGACTTCGCATCGCTCGTCATAACGATTGCTTTACCTGACTCAATGCTCGGCTCCTGCAGGATGCAGGACATGACCTTACTGAAGACAAGATCTCACAGCTAGATCTCGACAACCCGCTCTCGAGCTTTTCTGACAGCGAACAACTTGCACTTGAATATGCCGACCGAATGGCGACCGATCATCATAATATGAACGATGACTTTTTCGACAGGCTCAAACAGCACTACAACGATGAACAGATCCTGGAGCTTGGCATGATGATTGGGCAGTTCATTGGGTTCGGCAGGCTACTCATGGTATTGGATCTGGAGTCCAAGTTCTGTCCGATTGAGCCTTAGACCCACTGGAAGGTGTCACTTAATTAGCTCGAAGCGATTTCCATAAAAGCGACTAGACTCAAAACGCGAGTTTCGAGTTTTGGCCGGTGTGGTGGACTTCTGATGGAAAAAGACTGAAAAAGGTTTTCCGAGCAAAGCGTATATATTGATCCACGCCGATGATTTCGCGATCGGCCGCAGTATGATCCGAGCAGATCATGACAAGGTTCGGAGTAACATTTGCTCCAGGTGCATGCAAAATAGTCGGTTGAAGATGCCGATGGTCTTTACTAATCTAGCTTTTGATCAGCCCCCTTTCCCAGAATACCTAAAAGATTTTGAAGCCGATTTCATTCGTATCCCCAATGATCTAACAGACAACCTGAAATCGCAGATCACAGAATTAAAACGTTTTCTGAGAAAAGACCGACCGCGCGATCGATGGCTCAGCTTTTGAAGTCGACGGCCCGCCTAATCCACTTTTCGATTTTGAGAACACCTGGGATCTAGCACCCTCTAGATCCATGCAAAAGCAGACGTGATTCGTGATGAGAAAGGCCGTGCTTTAACCATGAACGGCGCCAACTGCGACATTACCGACAGGAAACTGCAAGAACTCGAAGTGGTTAGACAACGACAAATATCTGTTCATAAATCTAAGTTAGCAGGAATCGGTGAAATCGCCGCTGGCGTCGGTCACGAAGTCAATAATCCGCTGGGCATCATCATCGGCAATGTTGAAAAGCTGACTCGGTTCAATGGCGAACGTTTTGCCGACGAAGACATGACGCTCGGCCTTGAGCGAATCATGCTGTCATCAGAACGCATTGCAAATATTGTAACCGGGCTTCGCATGTATGCACGTTCCGACGAAAAAATGGAGGCCTTCTGCCTGGCTGAAACCGCCAGGGAGTCCACACTATTACTATAAGACATCTATGAAATGGGTGATGTCAGTCTAGAGTCGTCAACTAATTTTGATAATCATTATTATGTCGCGGGCAACAAGGGGAGGATCCAGCAGGTCGTTATAAGCCTGTTAGCAAATGCGAAAGCCGCAACATTGAAAGGCTCGCAGAATCGTGGCATTCACATGAATATCGACCGCGACGACTCATCGATCTACTTGTCGGTTCAGGACAATGGCATCGGTATCCCGAAGGCCAATGAAAGTAACATTTTCGACTCGTTCTTTACCACAAAACCGGCTGACACGGGTATTGGGCTGTCGATATCTGAAAGCATCGTAGCGGAACACGACGCTAAGCTGACATTTGAAGCCATTGAAAATCAAGATCATGCTAGTCGACGACAATAAGGAAATACTCGAACTTTTGACCTCGTCATATCTGATATGCAGATGCCTGAGATGGATAGGGTTTCGTTCTTGTTCGAGATTCAGAAACACAAAAAACCTTTCGCAAACCCAAATTTGTGATCATCACAGGTGGCGTGACACTGAATAGCTTCAACAACCACGAAGAATACCCCGACCTAATCGACGGCCTGATTTACAAGCCTTTCAGAACCAAGGATGTATTTAGCCTAATCGAATCCCTGTTCAGCTGAGGCCGCAACGTGGCAGATGCATCCCATTGCGACGCCACACCTATAGTCGCCTTAAACATAAGCAATTGTTGTTGAGAAGCAATCGGTCTTTAACAAAGCTTAGGATTCGGCGTAACGTGTTTTTGGGGGTGGCAACATTCCCACAAATAAGGCGGACGGATGTCTGCCAGTGTACGAAAGACGCCGAGGTCTGAAAACTCCACGGGAGTCTCGGAGTCGTCAAGTACACATTAAGAAAACGCCCAAACTCTGTGCACAGAATTTGGGTTTTTTTTGCCTGATCTCGCAAAGCGGAACCTCATTTGGCACAGAAAGCGGGACACAAAATAGAACATTTTCGAATCACGGATAAGCTAGCGATGCTTTCTTCGATACCGGCGCCCCGACCCGCCAGACTTAACTAAACTATTTGTATACTGCCGGTGAGAGCCGCATATACAATAGATATCTGGCACATTTTAGGGGGATCAACGCTATGTATGACCTAATCATAAGAAACGGCACAGTGATTGACGGCAGCGGCGCCGATCGCTTTGTTGCCGATGTCGCAATCAAAGATGGCAAGGTAGCTGACATTGGTCAGATTTCCGACTCCGCCACAAACGAGATCGATGCGACGGGCAAATTGATCACCCCTGGTTGGGTCGATATCCACACCCACTACGATGGCCAAGCGACCTGGGACCCAATACTTGCACCGTCTAGCTGGCACGGCGTGACCACCGTTGTGATGGGTAATTGCGGTGTCGGTTTTGCCCCGGTCAAACCCGCGGATCGCGATTTCCTCATTCAACTGATGGAAGGCGTCGAAGATATTCCTGGCGCAGCGTTATCGGAGGGCATCGATTGGCAATGGGAAAGTTTCCCAGAATATCTTGATGCGCTTGAAGCCTTTCCACGCGCCATAGACGTTGCGACCCAGGTTCCCCACGGAGCAATCCGCGCTTACGTCATGGGCGAGCGCTGCAATACCGACTATGCACCCACTCAAGAAGAAGTCGATGCGATGGCCGCCCTGGTTCGGGAAGGCGTTGAAGCCGGCGCACTGGGTTTCTCTAGTTCCAAAACGCTTTTGCACAAGGACATACAAGGCGAGTATATGCCGGGCACCTTTTCTGGCAACGAAGAAATGCTGGCCCTGGGACTCGGCATGAAAGGCCTGAACAATTCGGTCTTTGAGCTGGTCTCCGACCACCTGGGCGATGATAAAGAGTGGGCCTGGGTCACCGAATTTCAGAAACAAACGGGTTTGGTGGTGACGCTCATTGCGACCACCGCGCCAGCTTACCAAAACGGCAAGATGTACAAGTTGGCGGAACAAGCAAGAGTCGAGGGCCACGAAATCCGTCCCCAGGCAGCCGGTCGCCCCACTGGCGTACTACATGGCTTGCAGTCCAGCTTTCATGCCTTTGTGGGCCATCCCACCTGGCGCGCAGAACTGGCTGACTTAGACCATGAAACATTACTTGCACGACTTCTCAATCCGGCGATGAAGGCGCAACTTCTTTCCGAGAAGTCCCACATTAAAGGCGGGCCTATGCAGGACCTGCCTAAACTCATGGGTCAGGTTTTTCCATTGGGTGAGAATCCAAATTACGAACCTGAAGCCAAGGACAGTATCGACGGCATTGCCAAAGCACGCGGCATGGACGCGATGGAAGTCATGTATGACTTGCTGGTCGGCAACGACGGCAAAGAGCTGTTTTATCAACCGCTCGGTGGCTATCAAGGTTTTTCCCTGGACAGCCAAAAGAAGCTGCTCGAGCATCCAAACGTGCTGTTTGGGCTTAGCGACGGCGGCGCCCATTGTGGCGTCATCGCCGACGCAGGCATGCCCACCTTCATCATGACCCACTGGGGACGTGACCGAACCCGTGGTGACAAGATGAGCCTGGAATTCATTGTGAAATCGCTGACCTCAAGTACCGCGCAAGCTTTTGGACTGTTCGATCGCGGCCAGCTAACACCGGGCATGATCGCGGACGTTAACATTATCGACTTTGACGCCATGAGGCTGCACAGACCCGAGGCAATCTTTGACCTACCCGCCGGGGGACGACGCCTCGTCCAACGTGCGGAGGGATATGAGGTCACCATCAAAGCGGGTGAAATCATCTTTAGAAACGGCGAACATAGCGGCGCCCTGCCAGGGAAGTTAGTCCGCCGCAGTAATGAGGTGCATCAGCGCACTGCATAAGCGCTTGGATAAGAGCTTGGATAAGAACTTGGATAAAAAAGCCGCGGCTTTAGAATATCTCCGCGGGCAGACTCATTTGCCCGCTCACTCTATCGCCGTTCAAAAAGACTGCCTAAAAGACCCATTAACAGCGCCGGTGACCGAGCAAAGCCAATAGCTGCAGCAGGGCGCAACGCCGACTCTAACGGATAGGGCAAGGTGTGAATACCGCCATGAACCCTCAGCCTACCTGGAACTGGCAGGTCTTCGTGCAACCAGTCGTGGATGGCCAACAAACCATTCAGGCATCGCGATTGCTCGGGGGTAAATGTCTCAACGCCCATCGCCTCAGCACCGCCAAACGCCGCGTCAAAGACTGGATGATCCAACGAGCGCGTCTTTGTGATCGCCGCCGTATTGGCCGATACTCGCAGACCCTGACTTGCCCAGCTTTCTGCCATGATTACTTTGCCAAAGTATTGAGCAACCTGATAGCTCGCGCCTTGAATACTCACTACCGTGCGAACTACTGCTGATTGATCTTTCTGAACACAACCCCCGCCCCGCCCGAGCAAACCAAGCATATCAAGCATCGCTTCCCATACCGGCCGCTGATCCCGCCGACTTTGCATTGCGACTCGATCATCGGCTTGAAGCTCAGCCGGTGTGGTGGGTGACACGAGCATTGTCACACTCGCGATAAGTTCTCGCGGCATCGCATGCACCAATGCATTCATTGCCCCGGTTAATCGCATCTCTCGAGCCTGGCCCGGCGCATATGCATAGAGACAAAGATCGATCGGGCCACCATTCGCAAAAGCCAGCAAGGTTGCGAGGATTTCACTTGGCTGGGTAAGCAGGTCTGCATTATTGGGAGGGTAGTAGAGCGTCCCCGCAAACTTCGCTGAGCCGAGCCATTCTGCAGGTGGCGGTGCACGATCGATCCACAACACATCAGCACCCGTCTCTAGCAACGCCTGAGTCGGCGCCATTTCGGCTGCGGCGCCTAGAACAGCTATCTTGCGGCCGGCAAGCTTCAACTCACCATTCTCTAACCCATGCTGATCAATCCAGCTGAGTGCGTTAGCTGCAGCAATCGTGATCACGTTACACTTCGCGAGCTCGGATCCCAGCGCAGCGAAATCTCCCCAGCACAGACCACGATAAGTGAACTCTGCCTTCCAACCACCAGTGCCTGTACCTATAATCTGTTTCAGCGAAAATGGAGCAGCGCTAACACAGAAACGTTCCTGCAATGACTGTGTGGTATCTACCGAGTTCCAGACCAACTGTTGTTGCATCGCGTTCGCTAGATACTGAGCGATCTCATGACGTCTTGAACTCGCCAGCCGTGCTGCCTCAAATTCCGGCACCAGGGCCGTATATAGCTTTCGAAACCCTGCCTGCTCCTTTGGCCAAGAGGTACTTGCCCAAGAGTCGACTGCCAGCTCATCCGGAAAAGCGTTTCTCGCTTCACTCAGCACCGTATAAAAAATCGCTGACGCATTCTTATTATCGAGCAACTGGATACCGAGCGCAAAATCAGTCATAGGCGAACTCTTATAAGGACTAACTATTTTTAGTGATTTGCACTATACCACCACTAAAGACAGCACCAGTAAAGACAGCGCCGCTACAGTGCTGGTGCATCACTAACAACTCAGCGCGGGCGTCTTGCCCAAATACGCATCGTCAGTCAACTGTGCCAACAGAAAACTCGCAACAGAGGCGCGCGGCACTTTCAATGCAAGTTTACCAATACCCTCAAGATTACCGTGCCTGCAAGATTCAGACGCGAGCTCATCAGTAAACGCAGCCGGCCTGACGATCGTCCAGGCTAAGCCGCTTGTTCGAACAATGCTCTCTTGTGCCTCGTGATCCAACATTGCGCGCCTTAGCAACATGCCAAACATGATCGTTCGCCAAAAGAAATTAAGATGCTGGCGACTATCTCCAGCACCCAGTGTAGAAAGCGCGACCAGTCGGCTCACCTTGTGCAGGCGCATTGCGTGAATGATATTCGCAGTACCTGCCGCGCGCACACCGCCACGCATGCCAGCTCCCAGCGTAACGATAACGGCATCATGACCCGCAACCGCTTTTTCGACCGCGGACTTGTCCAGCACGTCACCCGCGACGGATGACAACGGCTGATCAGTCTGCTCGACCCGGTCCGGATGACGAGCAAACCCAGTGACAGAAAACCCCTGCGACAAAGCCTGTGCTACGACCTGGCGACCCAATGTGCCGGTTGAACCAAAAACGATCACTTTCATAAAGTACTCCTATTATTAATCCAGTTGATTGGTCGCCAGGCTGTCTAGTGCAGCTCGGATCACCAATTCTATTTATTGACATCATGTCAAGTTTGACCTGGCCGGCATAATACTTATAATTGACATCATGTCAACTTTATTTGTTTGAGCTATGTTAACGAAGTCACAAAAAACGAAACAGCGCGTGCTTGAAGCAGCGCTTTCTCTGCTAGAGAGCGGCGAACCAGGGAAGGTGAGGATGGCGGATATTGCCAAACAGGCCGACATTACTCGGCAAGCGTTGTATCTACACTATCCAAATCGTGCCGAACTCCTGATTGCCACAACCCGCTATCTCGATGAAGTTAACGGCATCGACGACCTGCTACGCCCAAGCCGCGAGGCCAAAACGGGGGTTGAGAGGCTCGACCACTTCATCGATGTTTGGGGCAACTACATGCCTAAAGTTTATGGCATTGTCCGGGCCTTGATCCGGGTCTATGACACGGACGAAGCGGCAGCCGCAGCGTGGGATGATCGCAAAACTGCGGTCAGGCATGGCTGTGCCGCGATCACGCGAACTTTGAAGCAAGACGGGCTGCTTGTACCGAAACAGCAGGACGCCACCGACATTCTGACAATGCTATTATCATTGCAGAACTGGGAACAACTGACCCAAGAGGACGGCTGGTCGCAATCGAAGTATCTTAAGCAGATAAAGCATATCAGCAAACTGAGTCTGATAGGCCGAGGTGTAGATTAGCATTGACGAACTACTTGAATCCGACTAAAACGACCCGATAATAATTGTGAACTCTTAAGAATTTCAGCTGTGGATTTCAAAGACTATTACAAGATACTAGGGCTATCGCCTACGGCAACGCAGGAGGAGATTAAGCGCACCTATAAGAAACTGGCGCGCAAATACCATCCTGACGTGAGCGAAGAGGCCGATGCCACCGCCAAGTTTCAGGAAGTCAGTGAGGCGTATGAGGTCCTTAAAAATGAGGACAAGCGGGCTGAATATGATGAGCTACGTGAGTACGCTACTAATCCGAATCAGTTCAGGGGGGCCGGCGGGCAACAGGGACGATTTAATTCTGACTCCTCTGCTGAAAATGGTTTTGAGGATTTACTCCGTTCGATTTTTGGTGACCAGGGTAACTTCAGCGGCGCACCAAGCGGTTTCAATGCGGGCGCGACCAGAAGCTTTAACCAGCGCGGCCAGGACATCCGCTATGACCTCGCGATCACACTGGAAGAAGCGCATGCGGGCGGCAAGCGATCATTGCGACTCGCGACGCCCAGTGGCAACAAGACCATCACCGTTACGATTCCAAAAGGCGTCACACAGGGCAAGGAGCTCAGGCTAAAGGGCCAGGGCGAAAAGGGCTCCATACAAGGCCAGGGACAAGCTTTAGCGGGCGACCTTTACCTCAAAATTTTATTCGCAAAACACGCGCTGTTTGAAGTGGATGGAGATGACATCACGCTCGTTCTACCCGTCACGCCCTGGGAAGCCGCGCTTGGCACTAGCGTCGAAGTCCCTACACTGGGCGGCAAGGTGAACCTTAAAATTCCCGCGAATAGTCAGAATGGCAAGCGACTCAGATTAAAAGGACGCGGTCTGGGTTTAGGCTCACGTTCTGCAACTGGCGATCAATTCGTCATGCTCAAGCTGGTGAACCCGCCGATTGAATCCGAGGCAGAGCGCGCCGCTTACGAAACACTGAAAACTAGCTTCACCTTCAACCCAAGAGACACTATGGCGAGGCAAGTATGAGTGACCTTGCGTATACACTGATCGAGTTTTGTTCCGTTGCGAGTGTCGACGAACAATTTGTCATCGAACTCGTTGAACACGGTATCCTTGAACCAGAGTTGGACAAGGACTATTGGTTGTTTCCAAGTGAGGCATTAGCTCGTTGCCTACGCGCCGAGAGAATGCGTCACGATCTACAACTGGATTTTCACGGCGTTGCTCTCGCGCTCGAACTCACGGAAAGAAACCAGCAATTGCGACAACGAATCGACTATCTAGAGCAACTCGTCGAGAGACTCGGGAACTAAACGCTGGCTCTGACTTTATGCTTAGAGCCGAAGCACTTCCATTTCGGACATCATGAGCGTCAACAACTGCGCATCGAAATCTTCTCGACAGAGTTGAAAACGATCGAGTGGGAATTTGATTGGGACACCGGCCAGTGCCGTTTGCATCATCGTGAGGTGTGCCTCCCAACCCGCACAAGATCGGGCCGCCACTTCATCTTCAGGGATGTTGACCTCCAGATGGATCTTGCAACCCGCCTCGGTACTGCTAAGTAAGAATCGAATGAGGCGCAGCGGTTCATCAACACCACTCCAGGAAAACTCCAGCAACCCTGGTGCCTCACAGGCTGCGACTTCACTGTCGACAATGACATAACTGTCCTTAAAGTCGAGCTTTGCTCGCCCACCCTTCAACAGATCTATGGTGCCCGGCGCGAGCCATTTGACTCGATTGGATTCTTCGCTGAGCATGCGCCATACAGCATCGACAGACGCGTCGACCTCACGTTCCATGATTGCAGTGATATAGCCGTTAGTACGCGTTAGCACGCCATATTCTTCGCTCATCATCCTCTCCTCTCTCTTTATGAGGAGTAGAGTAATCGATTCAGCCGGCAAACAAATTGACCGAGATCAAACAATGGGCAACCTAACTGAATCTATCGGTCATCACCGCCGACTGCATATCCTGATAAGGCTCAGGCCAATCGCTACCCAACAGCACCCCGTCCGTAACCGGCGTGTAAATTTGGTCATAGCGCTTAATGGTATCCTGGCCACAACGTCTGTAAATATGTGTGCGGGTTAGATCCCGCGCTGAACGCAAACCAGCAGACGACATCAGATCAACAAATGCATGCATGGTCTCAGCATGAAAGCGCTGCACTCTTTGCGACTTGTCTCCAACTACCAGGCCCTTAATCAGATCTGGGTCCTGAGTAGCAATCCCCGTGGGGCAGTGATTGGTATGACAGATCAACGATTGAACACAGCCTAACGCGAGCATCATACCGCGAGCCGAATTGCAGAGATCAGCACCCAACGCCAGGTTCTTTGCCATGTGAAAAGCCGTGAAGACTTTGCCAGAGGCAATAACGCGAATATCCTCTCGCACCCCAAAACCTCTCAAACAATCATCAACGGCTGCCAGACCTTCTCGCAACGGCATACCCACAGAATTGGAGTATTCCAACGGTGCGGCACCGGTGCCACCCTCTCCGCCGTCAACCGTAATGAAATCTGGTTTGATACCGGTTTCAACCATCGCTCGACAAATACTCAACAACTCAGCACGGCGGCCCACGCAAAGTTTGAAACCGATCGGTTTGCCATCACTGAGCTCGCGCAGTTTCTGAACAAATTCGAGCAAACCAACCGGCGAATCGAATTCTCGATGCGTGGATGGTGAGACCACCTCAGTACCCGCTTCTACGGTACGAATTCTGGCGATATCCCTAGTGTTTTTAGACGCGGGCAAAATTCCACCATGACCCGGTTTGGCGCCCTGGCTAAGCTTGATCTCGATCATTTTGACGTTTGGGTGAGCGGTTTTTTCTTTGAACAGTTCAGGGTTAAAGCCACCCTCCTTGGTCCGACAACCAAAATAGCCGGTACCAATTTGCCAGACGACATCCGCGCCACCTAGATGGTACGGTGAAAGTCCACCCTCACCTGTGTTGTGATAAAAACCCCCCGCCTTAGCGCCTTTGTTCAGCGCTGTCAGCGCCGCCGAGCTCAGCGATCCATAGCTCATCGCTGAGATGTTGAGCAAACTCGCAGAGTACTTTTGCTTGCAGTCTGGTCCGCCAATCTCAACGCGACTATCAAGATCGGTTGGCTTGACCGTGTGTGCACCGAGACTATGGCCTAGCCACTCATAACCATCTCGATAGACATCCACTTTAGTACCATAGGGGACCATCTCTAGATCACCCTTGGCCCGCTGATAAACAATGGACCGAAACATACGACTAATCGGCGCGCCATCGGTCTCAGATTCTATGAAGTACTGGCGGACAAATGGCCGCAGCAATTCGGCTAGCCATCGTGCCCGACCCAACAAGGGGAAATTACGCCGCAGTGAATGCTCCTCCTGCAGACTATCTTTTATAGCCAAAATCCAGGCCGGCACAACGAGAATCAGCGACCACCAGACCCAGCCCCAAAGCAGGCCACCGAAAAAAATCGTTACAGTAATCGCAGCAAATACTGCATAAATTGTCTTACTCATAAGCCTCTCGATGGTCTCGTGGGTAACTCAACAATGTGTGAACATTGGATCAGGCTTTAAGCCGGCCGGCAGGCGTACAACACTCTACCCCTGGCACAAAGTTCACCTTCATCATTCACCACGCTCACCTCTATGGTGCAGAGTTGACGACCACGTTTAATGACAATTGCTTCCGCATCAATCCATTCGCCATGGGCCTGGCGCAGGTAGGTGACTTGAAGATCGGCTGTACCAGCCGGCAAACTACCCTCTCGCATTTGAGTAAATACCGCGGGAACTGCAGCCATATCAATCATCGTCGCAATCACACCGCCGTTGACGCTACCGCCAATTCCAGTGGGTGTTGTATCAGTTTTAGTCAAACGCAGTCGGGCATAGTCTGGCTTGTACTCAACCAGCTTTAATCCCAGGTATTGGTGGAAAGGGTCTTCGTCAAAATGTACCAATAAATCGGTTTCTTTCATAACTTAATCGTCGCCCGGAGCAATAGGGGGAGCCAAGAAGGGAGCCAAGAGGGAAACTAGCACGAGAGATCATCGACACAAAACACGCCTAACGAGAAAAGCGTCTCCAATGTTGTGGCTGTTGAGTTAGATCTAATTGGCCAGAATGCTTTCGCGCTCCATGAATTTCGCAGTTGCCAGGGCAACCGCAATGCTAATCAGCAGTGAAGTACTAGCGGAAAGGAAGTAGGCAATCACAGGTACTGTCTTACCACCGAGTACACTCACGAGCAATATGTGCTGACCAAAGATAGGCAAGGCAAACATCCAATCCTGAGTCGCCACCGGATTGAACATGGTATAAAACATCGGCAATACTGGGAGGAAATTTAGCAAGCCGATATAGGACTGTGCATCTTTAAACGATTTGGCAAACATCCCCAGCAACATCTGTAAACTCGACGCCAACAATGCGAGTGGCGCCATACCCAAAAACATTAACAACACTTGCTGCCAGGTAATTGAAAAATCCATGCCGATTTCATCTAGCGGTACTTGCAACATCGCCAGAATGCAAAGCAATAGCGTGAGCAACATACCGAAGGCAGAAAAAATACTCGCTGCTAGCCACTTACCCAGTACGATGTGGTGACGATGCACGGGGTTCAGTAACAGGGGTTCCAATGATTTTCTTTCGCGCTCGCCAGCGGTGGTATCCACAGCAAGCCCCATCCCCGATACGAAAGCAGCTAAAATAATATACAGAGGAATAAAGTTAAGTGCGGTCGCGGTTCGTTCCTGACGGCTAGCAACATCTTGATCTTGAACCGCAATCACTTGCATAAGTTGCGGCGAGACACCCCGAGCGACGAGTCTTAATGAGGCGATTTCGTTGTTAAAGCTGCGCAACAAGTCTCGCACTGTAGACACTGATTGCCTTGCATCCGTTCGCGAACCATCCTGCACCAGGGCTAATGGAACACTCTCAAAATCTTTTAGTCGATGCTGATAGTCCTCAGGAATAATCAGTACGAGCTCGACGTCCTGATCGCGCACCGCTTGCTGCGGATCGCCACTAAACTCCTCGATTACAACATGCCTTTCTTGCAGCCATTGCACCAGCCCAGGAGCGTGCTCCGCACCAACAACAGGAATGGTCGTGGCCTCATCACTGCCTCGAAGTTCGATAATGGTCGTCAGCAAAAAATACACGAGCACCGGCGCCAATAGCGGGAACAAAAATGCTGACATGAGTGCTCGACGATCTCGCCGACCATCTTTGAACTCTTTAGCGAGAACGACAGCAATGGCATGCATTAGACTCGCTCCACCAATTTAACGAAAGCGTCCTCCAGATTTTCGTCTCCCGCAGCGGCGCGAATTTCATCTGTGGTACCCGTCGCTGCAACTCTGCCGTCGACGATAATGACAATCTGGTCGCATAAACGACTGACCTCATGCATCAAATGACTAGAGAAGAGCACTGCAATGCCCTGCATCTTCAGTTCGCCAATAATTTCCCGAACTGTTCGAGTGGTCATAACATCAAGACCATTAGTGGGTTCATCTAGCAAAATATTTTGTGGCTGGTGAATCATGGCCCGTGCCAGGCAAACCTTCATACGTTCGCCCAGAGAAAAACCCTCTGTTCTTCTATCAGCGATACCTTGCATGTCTAACAATCGAATCAACTCATCGCTACGCGCAACCACCGCGTCTTTCGACAATCCATGCAGATCGCCAAAATAGTGAATGTGTTCCCTGGCAGTTAATCGCGAATAGAGCCCATGACTGTCGGGTAAGACGCCCATGCGCTTTTGAGCTTCCAGTCGCTGCGCTTGAATATCGATGCCGTCAACCGTCGCTGTGCCTGTATCTTGCACCAGCAGTCCGTAAATAATTCGCAACGTTGTAGACTTACCAGCGCCGTTCGGGCCTAGCAGCCCAGTGACCAGGCCATCCGACGCAATAAGCGACACATCATCAACAGCCACAATTTTGCCGAAGGCCTTTTTTAGCGCGCGAACCTCAATCACCTCGGTGCTCCCTGCGCTGTATTTGCCCCTGAACCAGCACCTGCAAAATCGGTAAAAAAGGGTTGTCGTTGAATTCGTTCGACACAACTCATATCTAAACCCTGCACCGAAGCGCTATTAATAAACTGACTTGCGAGGCGCGGTATACAACCACTCAACAATGCGCTGTGGCCCACACCTGGGACAATAATGTGCTCGGCATTTTCAAGGTATATGTGAGCTTCATTAGCGTATTTTGGTGGGGTAATCGGATCGAGCTTTCCGGACAGAAGCAGGACAGGCTTGTCAGATCGGACCGGTTGGAAATAATCTTCGGGTACGAATTCATGTGGCCAAAACCGGCAAATTGGGGTTAGTACTTCCATCAATGAATTGTCGAATTGGGCTGCAGTGAGTGTCTCATTCGCGAGTTGCATATCTTCCGCACACAAAACCGACGCCATCATGCCAATGCTAATAGCAAGATCCTGACTCGTATTTAAGAAACCAAAAGTGATCAAAGGCGCGTAGTTCCCGGCGTATGCTTCCTCAATCGCCAGGGGCACAAGTCGGGTTAAGGTACGATCGTAGAGAACCCCTCGAATAACACGATTAACCACCGGCGCCTCTAGATACGCTTCTAGTCTTTTACCGGTTAATGGGTGAGTAAAGTGGATAGGCTCAGGCGCAGCTTCGAGCCTTTGCACCAATGCAGCAAAGTGTTCTGCCAGGTCGGGGAACGCCTCACGGCATCCCAACTCCTCTTGACAATCTGCAATCATCTGGTCAAAAGCCAGTTGCGCATCGGCAGAAACATTCGCAGGAATGATCATGGTGGTCGGGGCAACCGCATCCAAAATCATTGTCCTGACGGATTCTGGATGGCGCCGCGCATAGACAAGCGCCGCGCGTGTTCCGTAGGATATCCCAACCAGGTTCACCGTTTGATAACCCAGTACCTGTCGGACCTCGTTCAGATCGTCCATAGCGATCTGGGTGGTATACAAGGCAGGATTGGCATCCAGGCTTTTCAAGCATTGCTTTAAAGCACCTAGCTGCTTGGACATAGCTTCTGCAATCGTGACCGTGAAAATTTGTTCATCAAACTCATCGGTGCATGCCAGTGAATTCGACAGCCCAGTGCCACGCTGGTCAACCAGGACAATATCCCGGTCACGACGAATTTTCCCAAGCTGGCGAAACACATAGGGACCGGTGCTAACGGCCGATTGACCTGGGCCACCAGCAAGAAAGAACACTGGGTCCGGTGCCGGTTTGGAAACCGTAGCGGGAATCACCATGATGTTAAGCGCGATTTGCCTGCCTTCAGCGGCAACTCGGTCCTCGTAGACCAGAATCTCGCCGCAAAGACTTTCATCCACCAGATACTGGATGCTGGCATTCACTTCCCGCTCGCAAGGCGCAAACTGAAGCGCCTCGGTGCTTGCGATCGTCATGGCGGAGTGAGATAGCAAACCGCACAGAATTATCAATAAGAGTGCGGTCGCGCGAAACAGAGATTTGGAGTTTGATGTCACTGGCAGACTATAGCGAAATTTTTTGCTAGACGCACATGATGGCACTACGGGGCTGAACTAATTTTCAAAACCAGTAAACTAGACCCCTATTAGAATTTTTGGCCGCCATATGATGCTCTTTACTCGACTCGCATTTCTATCCGCAATTCTCATGCTGCTCAGCAGTTGCGGGATCAACAACATCCCCACCTTTGATGAGCAAGTAAAAGCCGCCTGGTCGCAAGTCGAAAATCAGTACCAACGTCGCGCAGACCTGATCCCGAATCTGGTTGAGACGGTGAAGGGATTCGCTAATCAGGAAAAGGACACGCTAACCGCCGTGGTCGAAGCTAGATCCAAGGTTTCGTCCATGCAGGTTGATTCTAACCTCATCAACGATCCACAAAAGCTCCAGCAATTCGAGCAAGCGCAACAGCAACTCTCCGGCGCACTCAGCCGGCTCATGGTTGTCGTTGAACGTTACCCGGATTTGAAATCGAACCAGAACTTCCTCGCATTGCAGTCACAGCTTGAAGGCACAGAGAACCGAATCGCGGTCTCACGCCGTGACTACATTGCAGCCATACAGCGCTATAACGTCGAAATTCGAACATTCCCTGGACGCATTTGGCACTCTCTTATGTATGGCGAAATGGACTTGAGAGAAACGTTTGAGGCGACTGCCGAAAATGCAGACCAGGCGCCCGAGGTCTCCTTTTGATGCGAATCATCTACCTAATTACGCTCTGCGTTCTAATCTGCTCAGTCACCTCTGCCGCATTCGCAGCACCGCAGTTCCCGAAGCTCAGCGGACGCGTGGTTGACCAGGCCAATATGATCAGCGCCAGCGCCGAAGCCAATATCGCCGCACTCAGTGAAGCCCATGAGCAAGCCACGGGTAATCAAGTTGTGGTCGTGACCTTACCCGATTTGCAGGGCTACGCCATTGAGGACTTCGGCTATCAACTAGGCAGGCACTGGGGTATCGGTCAATCAGGCAAGAACAATGGTGTACTGCTCATCGCCAGTGAGGCAGACCGTAAGATTCGCATTGAGGTTGGCTATGGACTTGAAGGTGAGCTTACAGATGCCATTGCAAGCAACATTATCAACGCCCAAATCACCCCCAGTTTTAAACGTGCTCAATTTGATGCTGGTTTCGTCCTGGGCACACGCTCGATGATTCAAGCGCTGGGGGGTGAGTATCAGATGCGCACCATGTCAAGCAAGAAACAAGGCGCACCGAAGAACTGGGTATTCCTTATTTTCGTGGTGTTCTTCTTTGTTATACCCTCATTGTTCGGCCGATCCAGTATCTGGGCACTGCTTGGCCTCAGCGCCTTATCTGGATCTGGGGGCCGTGGACGCGGTGGTGGTGGTTTCGGCGGCGGTGGTTTTGGTGGCGGCGGCGGAAGCTTTGGTGGCGGTGGTGCGAGTGGGGGTTGGTGATGGCAATTTTAACAGAATCTGAAGTACAACAGGTCGCAGCTGCCATCGATAAGGTAGAGCAATCCACCGATGCGGAACTCGTGACCGTGCTCGCCCATCAGGCGGATGACTACCACTATATCCCCACACTCTGGGCAGCGCTGCTGGCGATGGTTTCACCGGGCATCATTTTACTGACGCCATTTTGGCTAGGTGTCAGTGAGCTATTGGTGCTTCAAGCAGCAATTTTCATCATTTTCGCACTGGTTTTGCGACTTCCCTTTGTGCTTCGATACATCATTCCCCGCAGAGTAAAGATATGGCGGGCGTCTAACCTTGCCAGGCGTCAATTTCTCGACAATAACCTACACCATACTGTTGGGGATTCAGGACTGCTCATTTTTGTCTCGGAAACCGAACATTACGTCGAAATCATCGCAGATCGGGGTATCAGCAAGGTCGTCAACGATGCAGTATTCGAAGCGATTGTTGCTGAATTCACCCAAAAGGTGAAAGACGGCCAGACCCTTGACGGCTTTTTATATGCCGTTGAAGCCTGTGGCGCAATACTCATTGAGCATGTGCCGGTCACCTCCCAGAAGAACGAATTACCGAACCGTATGATCCTGCTCTAAGCACCTATTAAGTACTACTGGGATGGTGGCGATAGCTTGCGGTTTATGCATTCTGCTATTCCGTGTGGTTCACGCGGACTTAACAGGCCGCCCAATATCCCCTTATTGAGCGGCTACTAATTCGCATGGATGCCGAGAACAATCTGCGCAAGGCAACCGAGCTCGCTCAAACCGCAGCAAGCCTATGTACAAACGATTCAACTAAGCGGCGAGCTATTGATGAGCAGCATCAATAACCTGCTGAATTTCTCAAAAACTGACGCCAAACAAATCACGCTTGAAAATATTCCGTTCAATCCCACCGAGAGCATGCAAAATCATGCCAGCGAGCAAACCCTGCCGTCATTCATCAAAGCCAACAAAATTGATAGCCTCGTCAACGGACTTCCTTCGAGACACGACCGCATTAGCCGGGAAATTATCGTCGGGGTAACCCATTGCGACGCAAATCATAATGACCTCTTCGTCGGGAATACCCGCGTGCTCTCGCACCACCGGCGACTGCATGATGCCCTGACTATTGATCACACAGCCGAGGCCACGAGACCAGGCGGCATTCACTAAAGCGTTCGTGACTGCACCACAATCAAATGGGCCGATGTCACCACCATGAATAGAGCGGTCATAAGTAACGACAATTGACACCGGCGCATCGAATTGGCGGAAGCCTCGCAAAACCCAGTCTTGCCGCTTTTCCTTGTCGTCTCGCTCAATACCCATTGCCTCAAATAGCTGCACGGCAATTTCAATTTGGCGCTGTCGATGCGGTCCGTCATAAGCACCATGGCTACGGAACTCTCTAGAGTCTGGTACACCGCTTAGTGTGCGCTCGGTGTTGCCAGCTCGAATTTTGTCGAGCACTTCCCCAGCGACCACATGAAAACTCCAGGGCTGAGTATTCAAGGAGGAAGGGGCTCGCATAGCGAGTTCAATCACTTCTTTGATGAGTACCTGCGGAACTGGCTTCGGCAGATAGCCCCTGATACTTCTTCTGCCTACTACAACGTCATCATAATCCACTTACATCTCCTTGCTGGCTATTCATATTTTGGAATGACGCTAGTATATCGCGATCGCACGGCAGAAGGCGGGGCGTTGCCGCAGAGACTAATTCAGTTCTTTCGATTTAGGGTCCAGGCCAAACAACTCCCACTGGCTTTTAACACCAGTGAGCTCAAAGTCCCCTAACGATTGCGGCAGAGTCGGCAACCCTGCTGCGAAAGCAGCCGAGGTTAAAACAGATTGACCGAGCTTTTTGCATAAACCTTCAATCCTTGAAGCTTCATTGACCGCGGGTCCAATCACAGTGAAGTCCAATCTGGTCTCAGCGCCGACATTGCCATAGGTAATGGTGCCTCGATGCAGTCCAGTGCCGAACTGCAAACCCGGTAATCCTTCAGCACTCCGAGATTCATTAACGCTCTCAAGTTGTTGGTGAGCAGATCGCAACGCCGTGATCGTTTGCGCACAAGCTCTCTGCAATCCGTCGCTTGCCTCGTCGACCGGGAAAATCGCCAACACTGCATCGCCGATGAACTTCAATACTTCGCCGCCGGCGGCGACCACTGCACCCGCCACACAATCGAAATACTGATCCAAACCTTTGAGGTAAGTAGCACGATCCATGGAGTCTGCCATGCGAGTGGAATTGCGTAGATCTGAAAACCAGATGATCGCATCCAAATCTTCACCGTCACCCCGTTTGACCCGCCCACTTAACACGCTGCGGCCAGCATTCCGGCCTAGATAGGTCTGCAACAGAGTTAGCGCTGACTCACGTTGAGCGTGAGCTTCAATCAAGCGACCCAGGTGCGGCAGAATCTCGTACAGATAACCGAGTTCGCTGGTCCTAAAACCACCTGGCTCATTCGATACCAGACTCAAAATATTAATCTGCTCATCTGAGAAACGCATCGGAAGTGCGACATAATCCGTAGCGCCTTCTGCCAATAGCTCATGAAGAATCGGATAATCCAGCTTTTTTCCAGGCCCTTCAAGTTTGCGACGAATACCTCCTTCGCCATCAATGATCGTCGCAAATGGGCTATTCAGATAGGCTTCTGACAACATACCTTTGTGGGTTGCTTGCGACTCTTCAACGTCATCATGATCCGACTGCCAGGTATAAAATTTGCCATAGAGTTGCGGATTTAGGGTCCGAATAAAAAGTTTAAGTCGCCACAAACGCACCCCGGCTGCCCTCATCATCTTAGCGACATCGGCTACCGTGCCGGCTATGGAAGTGGAACGCCAGCCATCGTGGAGTAACCAGGGGACAAATGGATTACTCGCTTGTTCTTTCCCTTCAAGCCCGGATTCGAGCCCGGGCTGCACCAGCATTGGCTCGTCACCTCGAAACCACGCATCCACTTTTTGCCAATCAAACGCAATGTAATCACGCACTACCGAGGCCTCATCGAAACCATCTTCATAGCTCCAGGCTACCTGGGCCAATTGCGTATGCGCGCCCTTATAATCCAGGTAGCTTGCATTCCCCTTAAACGGACAATGGGTGGTCAGCGGATTGGATTGCAATAAGTCCATTTGCACATCCTCACGGGGGAAATAAAATACCGCAGGCTGCCGTGTCTCCACCATCGTGAAAGCACGCTCGCTATCAACAAGAATCTCGCCTCCCACCTGCACACGTATTCGCTCCGCAACGGCTTCTATCTGTACTCGGTAGCCCTCGTACCGATGGTTATCCATCCAATCACCACTCTCAATCTGAGATTCAGCGCCAATCTTACCGCTTGTGCGCCACGCACACTACGTCGCTATTGTTAAGATGCGATTGTTTGAAACCATGCTAAGGTTGCGTTTCCTCACATCGACACGAGACCCATGAAGACAACCGCCTAGATTTGAATTAGCCACTGATTCTCTCTGACCTTAATCCTGTTTTTTCCTACTAAAAGGCGGCTGTTTACATGACTACAATAATTTTCGATGGCGTCGATTTTCATTACGACACACCTTACACCGATGTATTTCAAAACCTTTCCCTGGTACTAGACACACACTGGCGCTCTGGCTTAATCGGCCGCAATGGTCGCGGCAAAACCACGCTGCTGCAGCTCATTCACCGCCAACTACAAGCCACGACAGGCACTATTGATGTCCATCGTCCAACGGTCTATTTCCCGGCGCCGGCCATTGCGTCGGCCACCGTTCGCCAGACTATGGTCGATGCTATCGCGCCATTTAGCCACTGGCAGGCGGCGATGGAACAATGTCTCAAAGATGGCTCGGAGACGGCACTTGAGCGCTACGCAGATATACAAGACCGATTCCAAAACGCAGGCGGGTACCATCTGGAAGCCAATATTGAAAGAGAACTTGATCATATTGCCCTCGATCCGAGCCTGCTAGAGCGGTGCTTTTCGACACTCAGCGGCGGCGAGCAAACCCGCATATTGATTGCCGCTCTATTCGTCTCCGACCAACATTTTCCACTCATTGATGAACCCACCAATCATCTTGATCAAGCAGGTCGCAGGCAGGTAGCCGACTATTTAGCCGAGAAAAACGGGTTTTTGCTCGTCTCCCATGACCGACAGTTTCTCGATGGCGCGATTGACCACGTAGTCGCCATCAATAAGTCGGATGTCGAGGTCTCAGCTGGAACGTTCAAAGCCTGGCAGGCTGATACGGCTTCAGCACTGCTGCACGAACAAAGAACTAGAGACAATATCGAGCGGGAGGTCAAGCAATTAGCTCGAGCATCAACGCAACGTCGAAGTAGCTCTCAGCAACGGGAGTCTGATAAGTATCAACACGGCAGAGCGGGCAAGGGCGATGCCGCAATTTTTGATAAGGGCGCTATCGGTCATAGTGCAGCGAAACAGATGAAACGCGCACTGACGATAGAGCGTCGCATCAACCAACAACTTGAGGAGAAGCGTGGACTCCTCAAAAACCAGGAGAAACAGCGGGTTTTGTCGATTCAGACCAGAGATAAAACCCGGCATCCACTTCTGACCATCAACAACCTAGATCTTGAAATCGCCCGTAAGCTTATCGTGCAAAATTTAAGCTTGACCTTGTCGAGTGGCGATCGAATCGCCATCACAGGCCCCAATGGCTCCGGCAAAACATCGGTGTTTAATGCCATTTGCAGCGAGCTGACGCCCACCGGGGGCTCCATCTCTCAAGCAGCCCATATTCGCTTTGATCGGGCCTTCCAGCAGCCACTCTGGTCTAAGGGTTTTCTCCAGGCATACATCGAGGCTACGGGTATCGACGAGACACATTTTCGACAGCTACTCGGTACGCTCGAGGTCCGGGGCGATGTCTTTGATCGGCCCCTGGAAACTTTGAGTCAGGGCCAGCTGAAGAAGGTCGACCTGTGCAGAACGTTGGTTTCGGAAGTTGACTATCTATTATGGGATGAACCCATGAACTACATTGATATCTTCTCCCGCGAGCAAATCGAACAAGCGATTCTGATTTCGTCGCCCACGATGTTGTTCATCGAACATGACGAAACATTCGTTAACAACGTCGCTACCGAGGTGATTTGTCTGTAAGACAACGTTTCTATGAGGAACCCGTCAGCCGATTAGCAAGCAAGGCTTAAAGCGATTCAGCGAAGCCACAAATCGACGGAGCGTTTCACGGTAGGTTTCTGGCAGCACATCAGGCAGGCTGAGATCTCCACCGTGCTGGGTGCCGCGCACCGATCGCGCGACCGCATAGGCCGCGCTGATATAAGGACAGGCCGCATAAACACCTCCTACCAGATCAACGCAGCCTTCCCGTTTAGCCTTCAGTGTTGTGGCGATCGCCAAATTGCCACCGCCCGACTCACCGGATATGACGATATGAGAAATACCCAGTGCGGTCTTATTCTCATGGGTCCATTGCAGCGCACTAAAACAATCATTCAAACCCGCGGGGAACGGATGATTAGCCAGCGCGCCGCCGCCATTTCTGAACTCAACACCCACGACCACCATACCGCCACCATGGGTATGGAGGAGGCAAGGCCGCGGGGTTTCTGAAGCAGCCGCTGACGTGTGTACATAGAGGGCAATATCGTTGCCGACAATACCTTTTATCACTTCAGATCGACTCACAACATTCGGGTATTCCGGCATTGCCGCTGTCATCATAGGATGAGCCTCTGCCATTACCGCCTCGAACACCTGGCGCCGGCGTTTGAGCCCCGTCTGCCATGGCGCCCATTGCCTCAAGGGCTGCAACAATGCGCGGGTCTGTTCGTTTGTCGGTGAGTAGAGTTGACTCTGGGGTGCCAAGTCGGCCGGGCAGTTCCCGTGGGTTCATGAATATCTCAATTGGCAGGACATGACAGCATGTATGCCATTCTGGCCAATGGCATTTCAAACAGAGGTGAGTACTGGCTGCCGACGATAATATTCGGGGCTATCTGCGACATTATTGCTTACTCTGTAAATTAACTTCTGCTAGCCCTATCACTACTTTTGTAACCTCCCTATTATGCTTTTTTCATCATCTAGCTACGAGTGCGCCATGAGCTGCTTTTCAATTGCCGGGCTACAACTCAGCCTGAAGAACGGCAATAATCTCGAAAACATCCTAGAACGAATCAGCACTGTTAAAAGTCGGTTCCCCTGGGTCGACATGATTGTGCTCAGTGAACTCGCCACATTTGGCGCCGATCCTAACGCTGCGTTACCCACAGAAAACAACGCCATAGGACAGTACTGTCAGATCGCAAAAGAGCTGGATGTTTGGCTAGTACCCGGCTCACTCTATGAAAGTGTCGGAGCAGAGGTCTTCAACACAGCTACAGTGATCAATAATCGTGGCGAAGTCACCGCGAGCTATCGCAAGATGTTCCCCTTTGCGCCTTACGAACGCGGAGTTTCTTCCGGAAGCGACTTTGTCACTTTTGATATCCCACAGGTCGGAAGGTTTGGCATCTCAATTTGTTATGATAAATGGTTTCCCGAAACAACCAGAGCACTCGCCTGGTTAGGCGCCGAGGTCATCATCCATCCCAACTTAACCAACACCATAGATCGGGACGTCGAACTTTCTATTACTCGCACCAATGCAGCAACCAATCAGTGCTACTTTTTTGATATCAACACAGCAGCCCCCTATGGATTTGGTCGCTCACTTGTCTGTGGTCCAGGCGGCGAGGTGATTCATCAAGCCAGCGCGGTTGAGGAGATGTTTGTCACGGACATAGATCTAGATTATTTAAGACGTGTTAGACAACGTGGCTGGAACGGACTGGGGCAAACGCTGAAGAGTTTTCGTGACTCAGAGGTCGCCTTCCCACAATCTCTCACCAAAAAATCACCCTCACTTGAGGCACTCGGCAAACTTGAGATGCCATCACAGGAATCAAAATGAGACTCTCCATACTTTAGCCGCCCGACCTCAAATGCCAGCTAATGCCAATCAATAGACGAGACGCTAGCCCATGTCCGTAGTACTTAAACAACTCTTTGTCTTTACCTTAGTCACGGTTTACCTCGGCGATGTTGCTAGAGCCGCTGAGCCAGCAAAAAGCATCACGGTTTCTATTACCCAAGAGCCAAGGACGCTGAACACTCTGAGCGCTGAAAGCGTCAGTTACACGGCTCAGATGCTGGTTCATGTGAACGAAGGATTGTTGCGTTACGATGGTCGGCGCCGATTAGTCGGTGGCGCGGCAGAACGCTGGGAGATGGACGAAAAACAACTGCGCTTCTGGCTGCGTCCTGGTGCGGTATGGCAAAACGGCGAACCGGTCACCGCATTTGATTTTATCTTTGCCTGGCGCCAACTGGTCGACCCAACCACTGCGTCGCCCACTGCGAACCTGGCATCCCCCATCAAGAATGCGAAAGAAATTTTAGCAGGCGAGCTACCTAATGATGTACTTGGTGTACGAGCCAACGGACCTAAAGAACTGATTGTCGAATTAGATCACCCATGCGGCTGGTGCCTAAAGCTGCTCACGAGTTCAATTTTCTACCCCGTCAACGAATCATTCTACGATAAGGCTGGAAACCAGTACGGCACATCTTCCACAACTCACCTATCGAACGGCGCATTCAAAATCGAAGAATGGGCAAGAGGTAAGTTGATTTCGCTTAAAAAAAACCCAACCTATTGGCGCGCGAAAGAGGTTGACCTGGAGCAGATACGATTTAGCTATATTGGCGCTGAATCAAAAACCCAGCTCAACCTATTTCGATCTAACGACTTGAGTCTGGCGCTACTTGATCGGGACACGCTGCAATCAGCTATGGATCTCGGCTATCGCATAAGAACGTTTCCCACGGGTCACCTCTACCACATACAATTCAGTCATGTACCGGGCATGTTGAGCGCGAACGAGAACTTGCGTAAAGCGATCTCGCTCGTCATTGACAAGGATGAACTCGTAGACAAAATTGTCGCAAGTCCTGGCACCAGAATTAACGACTCGATGTTCCACGATTGGTTGTCTGTTGGCGACACGACGTACGTCGGCGCTCGCCCACCAAAGAAGCACCGACCGGACATTACCGCTGCTAAGGAGTTTATGGCGCTTGCCCGCAAGGAACTGAATTTACCAGACAGACCGCGACTAACGATCACCGTCAACGACAGCAACCTGTACCGCAGAGTCGCCGAGTATCTGCAAAGCAAACTAAGCCAACATCTCAACATCGATGTCGCGATCGATCCACAGATTACCCAGATCATGGTTAAAAAGTGGCGCGAAGGTGAGTCAGATATGGTCCTCACGACCTGGCCTGTTGACGTTGATGATCCCATGGATCAAATTTCATTTATGGGTGACACCAGCTTCCGGAAAATTTTTAAGGGGCTCTATGCCGGCGACGATATGGCCAACCTATTCGATAAGGCCAGAAATGCAGTCGGGCAGGAACAGCGCCTAAATGCGGTTGACGAGGTTCACCATTTATTCGAATCAAAGGTGACCGTAATACCTCTTTTTGAGACTTACGGCGCTGCCGTCACTAACAGAAAAATCAAAGGCTTCGTTTGGCAACCCGTCAGAGGCTATGCAGACTTTAGATACGTCAGGATTACCGACTAACAAGGCCTAATCCTTCCTCTCCTCTGCTCCTATCAGGTAAAAGACGAAGCGCACCAATCCCACCACGACAGGAATTTCACTACTTTGTTAGTGGCTGAATAGGTAACATCCACCAGACGCTAGCCACGTGCCTTACTTGACAAGCATCACTTAAGAAGAGAATGCCATGCGCCGTACAATACTACTCACTTGCTTGATCCTGATTGCCCCACATAGTTATGCTGAACAAAGCTGGTTTGACAGTGCTCTGGAGTTCTTCGGCATGGGTTCTGCTGAAGAGGCAGAGCCAACAACGGCTACCGAAGCGATTAGCTCTGCGGCTGCGACCGCAGGCAAACTCGCGGTAACGAGTAGCCTCGCCAGCATGGTCACAAGCCAGCTAGGTGTCACCGATGCGCAAGCACAGGGTGGCCTTGGCGCGATATTTGGCCTCGCGAAATCGACGTTGGGCAATGCTGATTTTAGCCAGCTGAGCGGCATGGTCCCTGAAATGGATACGTTACTCGCCGCAGCACCCGCGCTTTCAGAAAACGCCAAAGGCCTCTCTTCTTTGATGGGCAGTGCTGGCAAATACGGCACGGCACTACAAGAGGCAACCCAGACTTATTCTCAGTTTAGAACCCTGGGCATTGGGATTGACCAGATTCCACAATACGTTGCCGTCACGAATGAGTTTTTGGAAAGCAAAGGCGGCGATGAAACGGTCAGTCTCTTCAAGGAAGGGGTTGCGTCTTTACTCGCGACCGATGCCTAAAACTTAAGATATTCGCCATATTCGTTTGAGGCCGGAACCTCCCAAATTAGAGACACAACCATGTTGAGCGTCGGACAAACATACAACCTAGAGGTGGTAAAGCTGACACCCCAGGGTGCTTACGTTGATGCAGAAGATCTAGGCGAAGTGCTTTTGCCCAGGAAGCATTGCAGCGACGATTTGGCTGTGGGCGATTATCTAATGGTTTTTTTGTATCACGATTCTGACTCCCTACTCATCGCCACCACTCAAACTCCCAGAGTTGAAGTGGGGCGATTCGCCTACTTGCCGGTCATCTCAGATACCGGTTTTGGCGCTTTTCTGGATTGGGGGCTAGACAAGGACCTACTCGTGCCATTCGGTGAACAGCACAGGCCGATGGAAGCAGGCAGCTCCTATCTGGTTTATGTTTACGTCAATCAAGCGGATGGTCGCATTACGGCTTCATCTAAAATCGAAAAATTCCTCGATGATGATGCACCACACGAATTCACCGTCGGCCAGTCCGTTGACCTGATCATCGCTAACAGCACTGATCTGGGGTTTAAGGCGATTGTGAACCACAGTCACTGGGGACTGTTATACAAAAATGAAGTGAGCGAAAGACTTAGCTTCGGCCAATCTAAGGCTGGTGTCATCAAGTACGTCCGAGCCGATGGCAGAATTGACCTTACCCTAAAGCAAGCACCGGAAACTCGAGACAAGTACACCGCGACCATTCTCAAGTACCTCAACGACCACGATGGTTTTGCTGGCGTCCATGACAAATCTGATCCGGACCTGATACAGCGACTGTTTGGCATGAGCAAAAAGTCCTTCAAGAAAACCATCGGTGGCCTCTATGCCAAGCGCGTGATTACCATTGAAGCAGATGGTATCCACCTTCGGAATGATTCATAACCTTAACCAGAACATCAACCAGAACAGGACATAGCTATCAACAACAACGATATCCTTCGCAGCCTCCGCTACGCATTTGATTTTTCAGATGCAAAGATGATCGCTATTTTCTCTCAAGCAGATCTATCTGTGACTCGCAGTCAGGTGAGCGATTGGCTCAAAAAGGAAGCAGACCCGGCACAACAAGAGTGTGATGATAAAACCTTGGCCTACTTCCTTAACGGCCTAATCAACGAAATGCGAGGCAAAAAGGAAGGCGCTGCTCCAGCGGTGGAAGACGTACTCAACAACAACATCATATTGATGAAGCTGAGAATCGCCCTCGACCTAAGAGCAGAGGATGTATTGGGTATCATGAGGCTCGCTGACTTTGTGATAAGCAAACCGGAGCTGAGCGCATTCTCTCGAAAGAAAACCCACAAACACTATCGAGAATGCAAAGACCAGATTTTGAGAAACTTTATCCGTGGTATCGAAAAACACTTTAGACCAGACGTTGATAGCGATGCTGAAGCAGATACTGATAAGAGCACCAACTCAAAGTGGCCAGGCAGAACTTAAAGATGCGCCTATGACCTTGCATCTAGAAAGATACCCGCTAGAGAGGTACCAGAAGATGACCACCAGCCTCGTCCGTGATAGCCTCCGCACAACTACCCAAAACTGGAAGCGACCGTGGAATTGAGCAAAGAGTTTTTTGCAGACGTTGAACTGTTGAACTTGTTTACACTGGACAGTTCACAGGCCGGGCTAAAAATCCATCACGAAGCCGCACCCGAAAGAATCGCCTCCGCGAAGCGCCTTTTTGGAAAAGAATTAGTGACTCAGATTGATGGCGGCTACCTAACCCCTCAGGGCATACAAGCTGCAGAGCACGCACAGATCCTGATTAGAGTTTTACACTCAGACAGCTAACAATATGGGTTAGCCCAGCACTCGTGGAATTACTACTCAGGCGCGGCATGAATAGGATCAATCCAGTGCAGACCCTCGGGGTCCTCAATCACCGGAATATCCAAATTGATGACGATCGCATCCTGGTCACTTCGAACCAGAACACACTGCAAAGCCTGATCCTCACAAGCATTGATTTCCTGATGGGGCACATAGGGCGGCACAAAGATAAAGTCCCCCGGCCCCGCTTCACAAACGTATTCTAACTGCTCGCCCCAACGCATTCGCGCCCGACCGCTAATGATGTAAATGATACTTTCAAGCGCGCCATGGTGATGAGCACCCGTTTTGGCATCAGGATGAATTTCAACGGTACCGGCCCACAACTTACTAGCGCCCGCCGTCGCGTGGGTGATCGCTGCGGCCCGATTCATGCCAGGGCTCTGAGGCGTATTCGAATCAAGATGATCGCCGGAGATCACCTTGATTCCGTTATTCTTCCAGTCTGTCGTTTCGGTCATAGTTTCATGCGTAGTTTCAGTCTGTTTTTGCAGGCACAGTTAAATGTTGTGCTCCTGACGATAGGCGGTCCAGAGATCAAATGCATCACTTAAGTGCTGACCGCGCATGGCAACAACCTCTTTCATCTCGCCATGGCTCAGAATATAAAATACGTCGTTTTGTATGGCGTGCAACACCATGTCACCGATGACCTGCGCAGATATGATGCCCGGCAGTTCACTGATCGCGGTATCCGACCCGAGTGAAAATTTGGAGGCGTCCGCACCTCCGAATGCGCCCGGACGGTTTCGTTCCGACGAAAAAATATCTGTTTCAACATAGCCAGGACAGAGTACAGACGCGCCAATACCAAACCGTTCAAGATCGCCACGCATCGATTCAGACATACCGACAACCGCGAACTTGGTGGTGTTATAAATACTTACGCCTCGCATCCCAACCTGGCCGGCCATCGATGCGGTATTCACCACATGCCCACCTTCGCCATGGGACTTAATTAGTGGTCCAAACGTGACCATGCCATTAATCACGCCATCCAGATTCACCCGCGTCACCCAATCCCAGTCTTTGTAACTCATATCGAGAATATTGCCGCTCAGGACAACACCGGCATTGTTACAAAGCACGTGAACCTTACCAAACGCGGCAATGGTTTCATCCGCCGCTTGCTGCATTGCTTCTCGATCAGTCACGTCAACCTTGAGGGTAATAACATCAGCATTAGTGTCCTCAAATTCAATTCGCGCCGCCTCGAGCGCTTTATCTTCAATGTCCGCAATCGCAACTTTCATACCAGCCGCGGTAAATGATCGAGCCATGGCTAATCCCAACCCGCTGGCGCCACCTGTAATAAAGGCAACCTTTCCTGCAACATCCTTCATGCGAACCCTCTCTAAGCTATAAACCTCGATGATAATACGAACGAGCTTTCATTGTTTGACACAATCTAACGAGCGCGTTGACCTGTCTTTCCGTCAAGCGCATAGTGAATCTCCTTGGGGGAGGGACACTCATGCGCTTGACACAAACTGATGCTTCTTTTATCTATATGGAATCCGCGAGCGGACCCATGCACATCGCCGGTGTCTACGTACTAGATGATGAAATTTCTTATCAGAATGTTTTAGATTGGATGCAGGCTCGCATTCACTTGATTCCTGTATTTAGACGCAAATTAGCGCAGATCCCCTTCAGCGTGGGACACCCTAAATGGGTTGATGACGACCAATTTGCTCTTGCCAACCATATTATTCACCACCCTCTGCCCGCCGGCTCCTCTATAGAAGATGGCGTAAATGAAGCGGTGACCATGAATGAAGCTTTGCTAGACCGAACCATACCGCTGTGGCGCATCGTGGTGTATACCGGCGTCCCCGGCAAAACATTATTATTGCAACAAACACATCATGCATTGATTGATGGCGCATCGAGTATTGAGCTGCAAATGATCATGTACTCATTTGAAAAAAACCCCCAGGCGCCATCACCACCTAAAACTCCCTGGGCTCCCGAAGAACACCCAAGTGCGAGCGAATTATTCACCGAGGCCGTTCGAGAGAACATTGAGTCACTGACTAAGTTCAGCCCAAGAGCAGCAGTCAGTGACCTGCCCGCACAATGGCAAAAAGTGCAGAAGGCCACTGAAATCATAAACCGGTTTGTTTCACAACCGGCCATTACAGCCCCCTTTAACGCCGGCATGGTCGGTCCAAAACGACGCGTCGCCTGGCTGAAGAAACCTTTTTCTGAGGTTCGTGAAATCCGCCGCCAATTAGGTGGAACAATCAATGATGTTGTATTGGCGGTCGTTTCTGAAGCAGTGGCTCGATATATCGATAGCCATGAAGAAAATGTCGAAGATCAACATATGCGGATCATGTGCCCGGTGAACGTGCGTACAGAAGATCAAAAAGGTGCCCTTGGCAATCAGGTGTCTGGGATCTTCCCCATGTTACCCGCCTGGCCCATGGATACAGAAGCGCGTTTACAGGCAGTCATAGCCGAAACAGGACGCATTAAAGGTGCCGAAGAGGCGCAAGCGCTGACACAAATGCAAGATGCGATGCCTGAATTCCCACCCACCGCTATGTTTGCATCACAACTCGTGGGCACACAGTTGGACCCCACGGCACTGGCAGCAAGATTACCGTTGCCCGTCATGCCAAGTTTTGGTCGGCGACCACCCAACCCTGGTATCAACTTCGTTTGTACCAATGTGCCTGGTGTGCAGGTACCGCAATATTTATGTGGTGCTGAACTGACTGATCAAATCGGCTTGCTCGTATTGACCGGCAATACTGGTTTTAGTGTGACCATCCTGAGCTACAATAAACAACTTTTCTTTAATTTCATTTGTGAACCGCGGCTCTTACCCGACCTTGAGACGATCGTGAATGCCGCTGATGAGGTATTCCTTGATCTATTGAGGCTCGCGCAGGAGAAGAACGAAGCCACCCAACAAGCAAACCCGGAATAAACATGTCAGATATGAATTTGTCAGAACGCTATCCCAAAACAGTCACCCTGGCAGACGGGGCTGAAATCGAGTTTCGTTTGATGACGGCTGCAGAGCGAGATGACATTCTCTCGTTTGCTCAAGCGCTGCCAATGGAAGATTTGCTATTCCTACGCGTTGATCTCACTCAACCAGAAGTCGTTGATGACTGGGTGACGAATACGAAGCTAGGCTCATCGACAACTATCCTGGCTTACGACAGCGATGGCATGGTTGGCTATGCCACGGTGCACAGAAACATCGCGCCCTGGACTCGCCGAGTCGGCGAACTGCGTATCAACGTCAACAAAACCTATCGCTCGCGCGGGCTTGGCAAACGCATGACATCTGAGATTTTTGATGTTGCGCGCGGCATCGGTGTTAAGAAGTTAATGGCGAACATGACATCCGACCAGCACGGCGCCCAGGCTGCCTTTAGGCACCTCGGCTTCGTCCCAGAAGCCCTGTTAACAGACTATGTTGAAGACCGGAATGGCACGCCCAGAGACCTGGTCATCATGTCTTTCGATATGGAAGGGCATACTGATTTGGTGGCTGACACAGCACAACTATAAAGCTCTCTCTAGCTCTCAGTGTAGTGAGGGCGCGATCATCCGATCGCGCCCTCCTGAGCCAGCGCCCGCATATCATCCATCTCCAATCCCAACTCGGTTAAAACCTCAATCGTATGTTGGCCAACTTCCGGAGAATGATAGCGATGCTGCGCCGGGGTCTTTGAGAAACTGACCGGCGCTTTGGGTAGTTGCATCCGCCCACCGCGCGGATGATCTAATTCTTCCAACAGGCCTAACGCCTTTACCTGAGGATCATCTGGGACCTCATGGCGGAGATTCACTTTAGAGACCGGAATATCGTTTTCGGCAAGAATACCGAGTAGGTCAGCAGTCGTATATTCAGAGGTATCCGCACCTAGATGATGAGAGACGATGGCACCATCTTTGGCGTGATTGATTTCGTACATATCCGCAAGATCACCCGCCAAGTTTACGTCATCACCCTTGAAGCTATAGTTCCACATCAGGTCTGGCCAGTTGAAATAGATCCCTACGTGTAACATGGTGATTTTTAAATGTTGCCCGCCGGCGCCTTTCTCTCTCGCATAAAGTGCCGCCGTAATGGCCTGTGCCGTTGTTAACGCTGTGACCTTGTCGTACACAATCGTGCGCATCATCTTTGGCTCGCCGTTTTCCGCTTGCGCATCTAAAGCACCACTCATACCTTGAATGACATAGTCGTAAACCTTTTGCTCAGCATACGGCCCCACCTCTCCCATACCGGAGATAGAGGCATAAATAAGCTCACTGTTGTAAGCAGCAAGATCCTCGAAGCCAAGCCCAAGTCGCGCCATTTTACCCGGACGATAATTTTGTAAAATCACATCCGCGGTCCCCGCTAACAGCCTCACCAATCGCTGTCCTTCCGGGTGCTTTAAGTTGATACCAATAGAACGTTTGTTTCGATTGATCAGAGAAAAAATCGCCGACAAGCCATTTCGACTAGCACCCAACCCTCTAATCCCGTCACCCCACCCGGGCGGCTCAACCTTGATCACGTCTGCACCCTGGTCCGCCAGTATCACCGCCGCCATAGGGCCGGAGACAACAGAGGAAAGATCCAAAATACGAACGCCGCTCAATGGGCCATGAGAAAGCGCGTCTTGAGAGCGCGGATCGTCCGCAGTTTTTTGATCTGTCATCGTATTCAACTTGATATATCGCTTCGCAGATCCTACAGGGGAACACCCTCCCGCACTACTTCAGGTTGATCCGGTTAACTGAACCTGGGGACTTGCAACAGAACTACGACACATAGAAACTCCCCCAACGATAAAAGACGATCAAAAGAGTATTCACCATGACCGAGATCACCATCGATACCGGCACGCTTGCTGGCACCTCAATCCAATCAAAAGCTAATACACCAATTCATCTGTTTGCTGGAATCCCCTACGCGGCACCACCGATTGGTCCTCTACGTTGGCGCGAGCCACATCCAGCAGATAGCTGGGAGGGTACGAGAGATGCCACACAACACGGACCAAGTTGCCCACAGCCTATTGCCGGTGAAGGTGGATTTCGCGACACGATCATCAAAGGCCTTGGTGTAGAAGCACCTGCAGAATTCGAATTGGAATACTCTGAAGACTGTTTGTATCTCAACGTGTTTTCTCCTGAACTGAATCCCAAGGAAAAACTGCCGGTACTTTTTTGGGTGCATGGCGGCGCCCATCGTTTCGGCACTTCGACAACCTATGCCGGTGAAGAACTTGCCGCAAGGGGTGTCGTACTCGTCACCATCAATTATCGACTCGGTCCGCTGGGCTTTCTTTCACATCCAGAACTAACGACAGAAGGCTGTCGCGGCAATCAGGGTTTGCTAGACACAGTATTTGCGTTGCAATGGGTACAGCGAAATATCGAGAAGTTTGGCGGCGATACCAACAACGTTACGGTGTTTGGCGAAAGCGCTGGGGGTCATTCCACCTGCGCGATGTTTACCTCACCCCTGTGCAAGGGACTTATTCATCGAGCTATCGCACAAAGCGGTGTGGGCGCCCAGGCTGTCCAACTATTGGATGCACCGGGACCTATACCGATCAGTGCTCACGATACCGGCGAGCTGGTGGGTGACGTTATCAACTGCCCTAGAGGTGCCGGTCAGCTGGCAGCCATGCGAGACATTCCAGTCTCGGACATCGTCCAAAAGACCGCTGCACTACCCCTGCCTGGCGTCATCATTGATGGCTACTGCCAGGTACGAAATCCCGTTTCCGTGATCCGCCAGGGCGAACATAACGACATTCCTCTGATGATCGGCAGCAATGCCTTTGAAGGTTCAGCGCTGTATTGGGGGTCGCCCATGGCAAACATGGCACTTTGCCCAGATACGGAGACCTATGTTGCGGAATTTAAACGGGTGTTCGGTGATCAGTTCGATACCGCAATAGACCTGTACCCAGCTTCGACCGCAGATGAGATGCTGCATTCTTCCAAGGAAATGTGCGGCGATTCACTGTTTGGCGCGCCGACTCGCGCAGTGGCACAGTCTCTCGCGGAACAAGGTAAAACCTGTTACCCCTATTTTTTCACGCAGACAGCAGAAGGTGATACCGACGGAAAACTCGGCGCATTTCATGCGATGGAGATCTCCTATGTGTTTGGTATTGATTTTCTGTCACCGCTATCCAGACAAGCGGATATCGATCTTTCGGGTACCATGATGCGCTACTGGGTTAACTTTGCAGCCACCGGCAATCCAAACGCAGCAGGTTTGCCCGAATGGCAGAGTTATAACAGTAACGCCGATCAGTGGATGGAATTTGGCGAGAGCACTGGCATGACGTCGGTAAGCCGAGGGCAAAAATACGACGTCATCATGAACGCCATCGACAAAAGTCTGGATATCACAGAGCAGGCTACCAGTGCGAGCGCGACCTCTTGAACATCATGCCGAGACTCATGTTCGTCTTAGCCTGCACTATGTTGGCAGCCTGCGACCCACAAGATCGCAGGCCCGGTACCTGGGTCTCTGGGGAGCTGGTAGAAACTAAGGTCGATGACTGGTCATTTGCTAACGACTATCCAGAGATCTTTATCCAAACCCATCCCTGGTATCAAGTGCCCCATTCGGTCACCGTCGTCATCGCCGAGTCAGACAACATGCTTTATACACCATCTCTTTATATGGCCGAACCCAAGACATTTCCTGAAGGAAAGTATTGGAATAAAATTGTGAGCAAGAACCCCAATGTTGAAGTCCAAATTGGCGATAAACTTTATCCAAGGAAAGTCCGACTGATCACCGATCCAGACGAGTTTGCAAAGGGGCTAGAAGCGCTTGCGAGAAAATATCCTTTTTGGCGTAAAGCCAAGGACATGCCAGACGAAGCACCGGTCTTTGTCATTATGAGCCTGGATGACCAATAAGTTTTGAGTACAGGAAAACCCAAACCCTGGGAAGCCTTTCAATATCGTGATTATCGCGTGCTCTGGTTGATCCTGATATCCGGCTCCATCGTGTCCTGGATGCGTATTCTCGGCACAGCCCAATGGTTGCTGGATGAAACTGGATCTGCCTATTTGGTGGGCTTAATTGGGGTCGTACAATTAGTTGTGCAACTCCCGGTCACACTCTGGGCCGGTAACCTTGCTGATCGTATAGACCGAAAAAAGTTGATGAGCTATGCCTACGGCGCCTCTGCTCTTGTCTTAGCTAGCCTTGGCATCCTGAATGCTAACAACCTACTGACACCCTTCTTGATGTACGTGGCAATTGCGATCATGGCGGCGACGCACATGCTTGCAAGCCCAGGCCGGGCGGCAATGGTACCGATAGTGATACCCAAAGATCATTTGATGCTAGCCATCTCCACCGATACGGCTTCACAAAACGCAGCCGCAGTTGTTGGCCCACTGATCTTTGCATTTGTCGCTGTGACAGCAGGATCAACCGAAGTATTTTTACTCGCTGCTATCATCGCGACAGGTGCAGCACTGCTGCCATTTTTTGTCAAAGCAGAGGGCATTGCGGCAGGCCAAGAAACCAACGAGGATAAGCCCTCTCAACTTGAACAAACAAAAAAGGGTTTCGAGTATGTCGCTCGCCACCCCATCTTGCCGGGTTTGTTTTTGCTCGACATAGGCATTACCACGGCATCTTTCTATCGAGAAATATTACCGGTACTAGCGCTGGGTTTATTCGCCGGCGGCGCAAGTGCAACTGGCATGTTGGGTGCGGCAAATTCGGCTGGCGCGATCCTAGGATCCTTTATCGCCTTACTGTTTGTTGCCTATAAAGCCAAAGGCATGCTGGTGCTCTATGCTTCCTTTGCTTACGGTTTCATTCTATTTGGTTTTGGCTTAGCCAATTCACTCTGGCTGGGCATGCTGATGATCGGCTTGCTAGGCGCAGCAGATGCCGTCACCGTTGCCGTTCGGGCAACCACAGTCATGTTGACAACGCCGGACCATATGCGTGGCCGCGCCTATGCGCTGATGATCCTTGCTGCCCAGAGCGCTAACAACATCGGTACTATTTGGGTTGGGACCTGGGCTGGGGCGATCGGCGCGGGCAACACCATGGTCCTCGGCGGCGTGATCTCAATTACGGCAACTGCGTTGATTTGGTGGTTCTGGAAGCCCATTCGTGAATTCAGGTCTGACTAGACTTGTCGCCATTGGTTGACTTAACAAGTCCTTATCACCAACACTGAACCCAATCCCGCAAAGAGGACATCGGTGTGAACTATTTAGATCATGCGTTGAACGTCGAGAGTTTTATCGCCAGCAATCGGGTCGAAACTGCCGCAGGCATCTGCTGGAACCGTATCCCTGACAGCAAGCCGACTCACACCTTCTACCACGGCAGTGCCGGTATCATCGCGTACTATATCGAGCTATATCTGGCGACCGGGGAAACCCGCTTTCACGATACCGCCATCGCTGCAGGAGACGACCTGCTCGCTTACGTGCAAAAACAGGCCGATGAAAAAGTATTTATTACCTGCGGATTCTTTAGCGGATGGCCCGGCTATGTCTTCACGCTTCACCAGCTGTACAAACTCACGACAGGCGACAAGTATCTGAAAGGTGCAGAACTCGCTCTTGCCAGACTCACGCAGCAATCGTCCAACATTGGCGCCGGCATTGGCTGGATAGAACCGATCCCCTTCTCTGATATCACCGGCATCAAAGGTGAGAGAGAACTCATCGATTTTTCTGTCGGTTCTGCAGGTGCAGGACTCATCTATATCTATGCACACCGCCATGGCTTCGGCGGCGATGCTTTGGCGCGGGCGATAGAAACCGCAGATAGGCTGCTTGAGGTTGGCGAGACAACCGAACACGGCACTCAATGGTTAATGATGGTCGATATGGCTTTTCCTTTTACCACGCCGAATTTTGCCCACGGCAGCGCTGGTGTCGGATATTTTTTTGCCGATCTGTATAGAGACACACAAGATCAGCGCTACCTGGATGCAGCAAAGAGTGCAGCTGAATATGTCATGGCAAAAACGCACAAGCAGGAGCAGGGCTTTCTCGTCTGTCATAACGAAGAGGAAGATCCGGCACGCACATTCTATCTCGGTGTCTGTCACGGCCCTGCCGGCACCGGCCGCCTGATGTACCTGCTCGCGATGCTGACAGAAGATCGTCGATACTTCGCCTGGCTCGAGGACAACTTTATTGGCTTAGAATCAACCGGCGCACCGGAAACACGCAGCCGAGGTCTCTGGCAGAATCACAGCCAATGTTGCGGTGACGCGGGCATTGGAGATTACGCCCTGTATCTTTATCAAGAAACCGGCAAACAGCACTATTTAGACTTTGCCGAACGGATTGCTAAACACCTTGTTGAGCTCTCTACCTCAGGGGATGGCACTTTAGAGGACGGGCTGTCTTGGGATCAGGCCGAACACCGCAGTAATCCTGACTTTTTAGAACGTCAGACGGGCTATATGCAGGGTTCTGCCGGCATAGGCAGCTTCCTTATCCACCTTGGTACAATGCTCGACAAACAACCGGTGAAACTGATCATGCCGGACACGCCATTCCTACTCAGTGACTCAGACTGACTAGTCGATTTAGGGGTTTAACTTCCACAACCCTGGCCTCTTCGCCCGCTCTGAATTGGAGCGACGCCCTACAGCCAATCGACTCCAGAAAAGGACGAATCAAATTAATGTCGGCATGATCAAGAGCAGCCAGTTCTTGCTTCAACTGCAAATAACACTTGGCGCGATACAGGGGCCCATTCAACTAGCAATCAACTGACCTAACTTTTCCGTCAAACAATCTTCAGCGGTAAACCATGCTCCAGCTTCAATACCTGGCAGGTCATCGACAAAATGCGTCCATTGATAGGCACACACAGACCGCTTGCGTAGAATTTCGGACACAGTCGGGTCTGCTGCATACTACGTATGCCGAGCATAAATACCGAATTCCGCCAGCGGAATTAAAACATTGGGATAGGTAGATACTCATCGGTACAAGCCAGGTATGAGGAATTTGCCGATAACGAAACAGCGCTCGTACCTTATGTGAGTAGGGCGAAGCTGTAGATATGGTAGGTCATGCTGGCGGGCTCCCTGCAATCTGCACGCGATGTATTTTTCTCGGCTGATCCTCTGCATGGTCATGTACAGCATAATGCAACAAGCAACGGTTATCCCACATCACAAGATCACCCTTGCGCCATTGGTGACGACCCTGAAACTCTGGGCTAACGCTATGCGTATATAAATATTCAAGCAACGCTTCGCTTTCCTTTTGACGCCAGCCAACAAACTTTTGGGTGAAGGCGCGGCAAACATACAGAGCCCGCTCACCGGTCTCGTCATGGGAGCGCACGACAGGATGCGTCGCTCGCGGGGCCTCTTCTCCCTTTGCTTTATAAGCGGCAGCTAAACCGGCCGCACTATGCTCAGCGAAGAGACCATCCACGATCCCACGCAAACCTTCAGAGAGTCCTTGGTAGGCAAGCGCCTGATTAGAAAAAGCCGTATCACCACCGATCTCTGGTGCTTCTAACGCATAGAGCATTGTCAATTTAGGCGGGGCCTGGTTATAGGTCATGTCCGAGTGCCAGTGCTGGTTAATATCCTTCGACTTGCCAACATTCTTCAGCTGAATGATGTCCGGGTACGCTTTCATGCCTGCGTAAGGATGTCGGACTAGCTGGCCCCAGCGTGAAGCAAAACCCATCTGCTCCTCTGGCGTTAAGTCCTGGTCTGGAAATGCAAGCACACGATATTTCAAAAACAACTCGTTGATTTTCTGCCAACCCGCATCATCAAGAGAGCGCACATCAACACCCGACACTCTGGCACCGAGCGGCGCTGAAATTAACTGTACATCCATACTGACCACCTTCTAGTTAACGCTGGGCTGCCTATAACTGGGCTACTAATAACAGGACTTGTAATGATAAGCCTGCCTGGAAATTGATAGTTCAAATCACAATAGAAGACTTTCACTTAATGTACCAGCAATCAGATGTTCACTAATGCGAGTACAAGCAACGAGCCATTCAGTAATACCGCCAGCCAGGGCACAAAACTCATCATGCTCTTTGGCGCACCTTGTAAACGACATAAAGATAAATTGACCACCATGAAAATCGCTAGCGTCACCGCGCTTGTCAAAGAGGCAAGCACACGAACATCGAATAACAACGCAAGAACCAGTACCGCGAGTCCAACCAGAATGGTTGCTGTGGTGGGTGTCTGAGTCGTCGGGTTGATGCGAGCCAAAAAGTGATTTTCATCCTCCATTCTTGCAACACCATAGATTACCCGTGACGCCATAATGACTTGGACCAGCGCACCATTGACCACCGCCAGCATCGAAATCAAAGCCACGAAACCCGGATTGAATACACCGTGCTGCGCAACGACATAGGACATAGGAGCGGGATGATTAGCGAGTTCTGAAATCGGCACGGTTGCCACCGATATGTAGGCAACCAGGAAGTACAGAACCGTGGCGACGCCAAGCGAGCCCAGTATCGCGTAGGGCAGGTTTTTTTCGGGAGAGCGAGTTTCCTCCGCCATGTTGACGATGTCTTCAAAACCTATAAAGGCATAAAACGCAAGAAATGCACCGGCCAGCACCCCTGACCAAATCGTACTGTCCATTGAAGGTATGACCGACACCACCCTTAACTCATCGAATGTAAAACCCCCATAAATGACGAGTAGCAAGCCACCGATTTCTAGAACAGAAATCGCCCCTGCTACCAATACCGATTCCAGAACGCCAACTATTGCGAGCCCGGTCAGGCTCACCACAAGAACGGGAATGACTAACCAGTACGGCAATTCAACAAACACATGAAGATAGCCGACAAAACCTCTGGCAATTGTCGCCGACGATATGATCCCGACCCCGACCACCAGGCCGCCCACGCATTGCGTCAACCAACGTCGATCAAAGCTTTTCTCCACGTAAACGGCTTCACCCGCGGACTGAGGATACTTCGCAGACAACACACTATAAGAATAGGCTGTCGGCGCAGCGACCACAGCCGCCAGGAAAAATGCGAAAGGCGCGGCCTCACCAGCCTCAGCCACAACAACACCCGTTAAGACATAAATACCGGCACCCAGAATAGTACCGAGACCGTAAAGTAGCAGCAGCGGCAAACCAAGCGTGCGCTTGAGTGTAGTCATAGATCTCCCTGAGAGGGCGAGCAAAATGTCATCAGCAAACTAGGCAGCAGCACCATGTTTGCCACTAGAGCAAAGCCCATCGCCATGGATGTGAGCAGACCAAAGTAAACCGTGGGGACAAAATTTGAGAGGGCCAAGATTGAAAAACCGCCCATCACGGTCACGGTCGTAAAGTACATGGCGCGCCCTATGGTCTGATGTGATGCGGTCACAGCCGCTGACGTCGACTCAGCTGTCCTCAGTTCTAACCTAAATCGATGTAGATAGTGGATCGCGTCATCGACGCCGATACCAATACAAATGGCCGCAATCGTCACTGTCATCATGTCCATAGAAATTCCAGCGTAGCCCATAAAAGCCAGTATCAATAGGGCCGCCAATAGATTGGGTACGAGCGCAATGACCGCCAACTTTAAGGATCGCAACAGCACGGCAAACATAAGCAGCGTGGCGCCAATCACATAGCCAAGAGTTTTTATCTGGGAGTCAGCGAGTTGCTTCAACATGTCACTGAATAAAACAATCATGCCTGTGACAACAACGTCGTCAGCGTCCAACCTCATATCAGTTGTGAGAAAGCTCTCTATCTCTTTGACCAACGCCTCTTTTGAGAAGACATATTGGCTCTCGGAAATTCGGGCGTTTATTCTCATCCACCCAGAGGCTGGATCTGAGTATGGGCCAATCAAAAAGCTTCTCACTGCTTCCGGTAACTCACCCAATAGGTAGACCAATTGAACGCCGGTGAGTGCCTCACCATCATTATAACCCCGAGCAATTTTTTCAACGGATGCAAGCGAGAGCACCTTACCAATCTCCGGTCGCTGCTCCAGACGTTCTTGGACGGACCTCAATACCCCTATCTTGTCTGGCGTAAACCAATAGCGTTCTGGGAAAACCGTATCGCCTGACGCTGAAAAATCATCTTCGTATAGCTCAAACGGTTCGAAGCGAATATAGATATCGAGCGGTAGCGTTCCGCCCAAATTTTGATCAATTTGTTCCATTCCTTGTCTGATGTCGGTCTGCTCATGAAAATAGTCGACAAAGCGGTTATCAAATTCTAGCTTCGCAGCGCCAATGAAACTCGCAACAAACAACAAAGCACCAGTGAGCAGTACCCACCGGGTTTTGTAAATCGATAGATTCTGAAACCAGGTTGTCATCCTGACTGAATCACCGAGCGTCGCACTTGCCTCTGCAGCACCCAGCAACAGCAGCACAGTGGGGAAAAGAATGTAGGTCACCACTAGCGCGATCACAATCCCAAGGCACATCATCCAACCAAAGTCGACAATGGGCACAATCCCACTCGCGAGCATAGAACCGAACGCCAACAAAGTTGTTAGAGCGGTATACATGCAAGGCGCAAACTTACTTCGCATGGTTTCCAGCACCATCTCTTCATGATTTAGCTTGCCCTGTGAAAACAGCTCCCGATATCGAACCACGAGATGAATCGAAAACGAAATACTGATGATCGATAACAGTGAAATAAAATTCGATGAAACAACGGTGACCGGTGTACCGAGCAGACCAAGCAATCCAATCGTGATAGCGACGGTGGTGATGCAAATGAGCAAAGGTAGCGCAACCCATCTCAGTTTTCGGAAGAAAACGAACAGGAACCCAACTATCAGGACAAGTACGATCGCGCCAAATACCTGCAAGTCTGATTTAACGTAAGACAACATGTCCGCCGCTATCATTGGGACACCCGAGATAAAAATCTGCGCACGCCGGGTGTGCGATTCTCTTATCAAGCGGAGACCTGCAATCAGGACCTCGCGTTTAGCCTTATATATTTCACGTTGGGCAGCATAAGCCAGTTCAACTTCTTGGGCTTCTTCTGTCGCGAAACCTGAAAGCGCATCACGTTTTGCAGAAAGCGCCTCTAACACTAAATCTCGCTTGAGCGTGCCGCTGACCGCCGTTGTTTTTCCGTCTTGGGCAATGAGATAGTTTTCAAATAGCGAGCTTTTGGTTAACTCGATTTTGGCCATTGCCCGATCAACATCTGGATCGCTCAACGTCAGGTAGTTCTCCGCAATCATATCCAGCGGTATTGGCGGACTTTCTATCAATGGTGCATCAAGAATCGAGTAGGTACTGGCTATGCCAGGTAGTCTAGCCATACTGGACTGCAGTTCCGCTAGATCATTTAGCGCGTCATCGGAAAATAGATTTTCTCGATGATAGGTTAAGACGACAAAATCATCGCCGCCAAAAAGGGTAGACATCCGATTATATTCGAGGAGCTTGGGATCACCCTGGACCACTAGCGAGTCTGATGATGCATCGAATCGAAACTGTACGACTCCGGATACAGCGACCAGAGACAGGCAAATAAATATCAGCAGTACCGGAATCGGATGCTGCAGAGCTTTAGAATACCAATTGGGCATAAGTTATCGACTCAACGTCGTCAACCTGAAGATTCAAGAACAGAATACAGGGGTTCATCTGACAGGTCTTGATCGGCGAGGACAGATTGACATTTAGTTGACCCCGATCAATGTTTACAACCTTGAAGTCAAACAAACTGCGTTGAATCGAAATTTCCAGGTCTCCGCGTGCTCAGGAAAGTTTGTACCATCATCACCCTTTTTGCGCTCGGCGCCTGTGTGTCAAGTTCCCGGGGCATAGACGTCACAGGCGGTGAAGGGTTTGCACCGTCAACACTGAAGTCATTTCATATCATCGCCGATCAAATACCAGCATTCTTAGGTCCGATCAGTGTCAGCAACTTCAGCGTGGCGATGGCAGAACAGGGCATGCAGCCGGTTTCAGAGGGTGGCGATGTCGTTGCGACGCTGCGCCTGGAACAAATTCCAATGCACGAGAACCGCGCTCGTGATGACTTCGATGAAAGAGTTGAAGAAGGTGGGGAAACGCGATTCATGGCGCGCATTGTGGTCGAACTCAGGGCCGCCAACGACGACAAAATACTTTGGCAAGGCAGCATCCAACGACTGCACACAGTTCGACCTGGTGACTTTATGCATACGGGCCGGGCTTCGGTGTCATTTCTAGAAGCCTTTCGTGGGTTGCTCGATGACTATCCTCGATAACCATCCTCAGTCGCTATCCGGCTGCTGCTTCTGACAGGGTTCGCTTGTAGGTTTCCTGGACGATCACAGCATCGTAGCTCTCCCGATGCCGCTTCAATTCAAGATCGACGATCACCTTATCCTTGGTCTCGTGCCAGCTAACCATTTGAGCATCAGAAAGAATCATCTCTAGCGAACTGACCGTGAATTCCATCGGGACACCGGCGGCATGAAACAAGGTCTTAAGCCAAGGCTTGTCCACCACCCAGCCGTCGGTGTAGACCGTTTTAGCGTACAAAATTTCGTTGAGAAATTGCGCGACTTCTTTGAGGGGCTTGCCATAAGTTTCCGGTATATCCCGGGAGACTCGATGCACTTGTTCTGCACTATCATCCCAATGAGTCCAGTCTGGCGCGGGCGTAATAAGGGTACAAAATTTGCCACCCCCCTCTAAGGCGAGCCCAATCTCAATGGGATAGCTATGACCTCCGAATCCGGAAGCCTCAACATCAAGGATTGGCGGTTCTACCGGTTGCATATAGTTGCCTTCTAATTCGAGTGAAAGAAGCCGACTTCAGTTTAGGGATGGAGGTGGGCATAATAACCAGTATCCGAAAAACTGGGGGAAGACCACCCCACTCTTTATTGTCGCACTGCAACACATCGTCTAAACTAAGGCATTCGCCCGTCGCCGTAAACTCCCTTTCTGATGATTGGTTCCACCTTCTGTATGCGCTAACGCGCTCTGCAGAGTCACTATCGTTATAGGTTTTACCCATGTTTGAGATCCACCCCTCCAAAGTTACATCCATTAAGAACGACGTATTGTCCGGCATTACCGTTGCACTTGCCCTGGTGCCCGAGGCTGTCGCGTTTGCTTTCGTTGCCGGGGTTGAACCTCTTGTCGGTCTATATGCAGCCTTTATGGTCGGGCTTATCACCGCCTGCATTGGCGGCAGACCAGGCATGATCTCTGGAGCCACCGGCGCTCTGGCGGTTGTTATGGTCGCTCTGGTTGCAGACCATGGCGTGGAGTATCTATTTGCCACTGTTGTTCTAATGGGCATTATCCAAATTAGCGCCGGGGTCATGAAGCTCGGTAAATTTATCCGCATGGTGCCACACCCCGTCATGCTAGGTTTTGTGAATGGCCTGGCGATCGTGATTTTTCTTGCCCAACTGAGCCAGTTTGGCACTGCCGGTGAGTCTGGTTGGTTAGATGGCACCTTTATGCAAGGCAGTATTCTGGACGTTGCCTGGCTGCAAGGCGCGCAGCTCTACATGATGCTGGGCCTGGTATTAGCCACGATGCTAATCATCCACTTTCTGCCAAAACTCACCACCGCCATCCCTTCATCACTGGTCGCGATTCTAGTCGTGAGCTTTCTTGTATTTGGTCTGAACCTGGACACCCGCGTAGTCGGTGATATTGCCTCGATCTCCGGCGGCTTACCCACGTTCCACTTGCCGGTCGTGCCCTTTACGTTTGAAACTCTGATGATCATTCTGCCTTATTCCATCATCCTCGCGGCCATTGGATTAATAGAGTCATTGTTGACACTGAGACTAGTAGATGAGGTCACGGAGACTCGTGGCCACGGTAATAAAGAGTGCGTCGCACAGGGCATTGCTAACACCACAACCGGACTGTTCGGTGGTATGGGTGGTTGCGCGATGATTGGTCAAAGCATGATCAACGTAAACTCCGGCGGTCGCGGCCGGCTTTCAGGTATTACTGCCGCCCTCTGTTTACTGCTATTTATTCTGGTCGCCTCGCCGCTGATAGAACAGATTCCACTCGCCGCGTTGATTGGCGTGATGTTTATCGTTGTGATCGGCACTTTTGAATGGAGCAGCTTTCGCGTTATCCGCAACGTCCCCAAGACTGATGCCATGGTGTTGATTCTGGTCTCAGCCGTCACGGTTGCAACGGACCTTGCGATTGCGGTTGTGGTGGGTGTCATTGTGTCTGCACTTGTGTTTGCCTGGGAGCATGCCAAACACATTCGTATTGACGCGAAAGAAGATCACAAAGGTTCAACCGTGTACGCGGTCACTGGCCCATTATTCTTCGGCTCGGTCACTTGGTTTCTCGATCACTTTGATCCCACTCAAGACAAAGAAGATGTGATTATCGATTTTGCCCGCTCAAGGGTCGCCGATCACTCTGGATTAGAGGCCATTGATACGCTAGCGGATCGATACCTCAATGAAGGAAAACAACTTCACCTCGTTCACCTCAGCGACGAGTGCCGGCGCTTGTTAAAGAAAGCCGGCAGCCTCGTTGAAGTGAACGTCATCGAAGATCCACAATACTTTGTCGCCGATGACGTGTTGGGTTGATCGTCGAACACTATTGAATCTATCGTGATAAGGATTCAGTCACAAGCGGGGAAAATAGAGTAAGAGATTCACACTGATGATCATCTTTACGCTGCCAGCAAAGGCTGGCAGAGGTCTGATCAGGATCATTCATTGCACGGCGTTGCTCGTCATAATTGTCTCGCGATATATCTATCCCGTTTACAGATGTAATAATGTCACCAATGACAAGCCCATGAACCTCGGCCGCACTTCCCGGTATAATGCGCTTAACAAGTGCGCCTTTCGGGTAGGGCAACAAACCAAGCCCGGTTCGGGTAAGCAGAGCCGGTTGAGCCAAATTGCGGTTTGCCTGCAACCAGACACGCTCTCGTTGAAAATCGTAAACCTGATTGAAGCGGCTCAGCACCTGATTACCTAGAACACCATCTTTGCTGCCCGAGGGGTCACCAGAAACCGTCAGGCTCACCGGCAATGAACTCAGCTGCTGATCGCCAATCTCGAGATACTCTAATGTTGTCAGTCGGCTGGTAATCTCACCGGAAACCCCGACACCCGTCCCGGGGACATAGGTCACCGGTAGCGTAATATTCTTTTCCGGATTTACAGTTAGCGCGAGGTACTCGGATGACCCGGTGTCTAATAAAAGGTCCACTAGAACCGGGGATGCGTTCTTGGCGTACTGCATTTCTAGTTGAATGAAAGGTGTCGCACCAACCAAATCCAATTCCGATTCGTGCCAGCCATCAGTGACAAAGAGGTGGTCCGGAGCTGCGAGATGAAAACTCATGTCATCGTAGTCAAACTTCACTGCAAATTTCTTCAGAACATCGATACCGAGAATACCGTCAAAGAAAACCTCGTCAGGATGATCGAACAGGGCGATTTGACTGAGTGGGATGTACACGAAGCGCAGATCCTTTAGTTCTAGTGTCCCCACCTGAATCGTTACGCCATCAACCACATGCGCAACAGACTCAAACCCCTCTCCTGCTCCATTGATAGGCATCTCACCCACCTTATTTAAGCGCAGTTCACTCGTTGCCGCGGTCTCCAGCATTACGCTGATAGAAGCACCCGTATCAACCACAAAGCGCATAGATTTACCGTTTACTTCAAGGCCGACCATTGGCAAGTTATGCAGCAAGTTGAGCTGCACTGTTGATTGCTGCTCCTGGGCTTTCCATACAGGCTTCACCATTTGGTTGTTCAACTGGATTGCGGCAAACTCGTACAGCTGACAACCCGCCAGTTGGAGCAGGCATACAAGGACCAGCGGTAATCGAAAGATAGACATAAAGTGACCTCATTAATAATAGTCGAGACATCGTATAACAACTTTTATTTATTGTAAAACAATAATTATATATTGTAGTACTATAATCTTCTCTACCGGGGTAATATTCGTTTTATGACATCCATTCGAAATCTGAGCAGTATCTTACGCTGGCTTGTCTGGCTCTTTCCTATGGGCGCAGCGGTCCTATTGATAACTGGCGGACTGGGCCCCGTCAGCGCAACTTTCGGCAACAATATTCTAGCCAGTGCATGGCAGGCCGGACCTGGGTCAGAGCCCGGCCTCACCGCTTTCATGGCACTCAATGCCTTACTGTTGCTCACCTCGGTATTTTGGATTTCACAATTGTTCAAAACATTTTCGCGCGGGGTATTTTTCGATGCTCCAGTCGTCACTTGCTTTGTTTGGCTCGGCTGGTTGTACTTCACAAGCTTTTTTTTAGACCAGGCTTTATCCGTCTACGCATACTATTTTCTGAAGTACGAAGGCATAACATTTGATATTCGCGTGGGGCAGGTTTGCATGATGGTCCTGTTGCTTATCGTGGTACACATCCTGAGAGCTGCAAGCCGGCTTCAACAAGAAAATGAGTCATTTATTTAATTATGATTGTCGTTACCCTTGATGTTGTTTTGGCCCAAAGAAAGGTGAGCTCTAAGATCTTAGCGGGTGCTATTGGAATTACGGAAGCAAACCTCTCGTTGTTGAAGCGGGGCAAAGTAAAGGGCGTCAGATTTGAAACTCTGGCAGCAATCTGCGCTTACCTTGACTGTCAGCCTGGAGAAATCCTGGCTTACAGCCCCGACAGTCATAATCCCGATACTGGCGAAGGTGGCTAAACATAAGTGTGTTGAGCCAACCGCCCAACACCATTTCGACCCTAACACCCTGTTTTTGCTATGCTTTCCTGATTGGCACAAGCATTGCTATGTAGGTGTAGACAGGAATAGTTGATATCAGCAGAGATAGCCAAGCTAACTTTACGTCCAACCAAGAGCACGCATCATGAATCAAGAACAGGCTAAAGAACGTATTGAGGAACTAAGAGGCTTCTACTCACACCTGGCCTCTTATATCGCGGTGAACCTCTTTTTGATCGCGATTAACCTCACAACAGGCGCCCACACATTGTGGTTCATTTATCCTTTAGGTGGCTGGGGTATCGGTATTGTCTGCCATGCATTTTCGGTCTTTTTCAGTAGTCCCAAATGGGAAGAGCGAAAGATGCAGGAACTCACGGGCTTTACTACCACCCAGGAAGAGTTAGACCGAATTTCTGAGCGAACCGAGACCCTCATTGCGATTCTGTCGAGCGTGGATTGGAAAGCCATCGACCCTGATTTGCTACAAAGCAAAGATAACCTGGTCAAGGCCCAGAATAAAATCGCCTCTATGCAGGCGCGTGGCGAAGCTGCCAACGATGCCAACAAAGAAGAAGTGATTCGGGAGTTAGAAAAACTCGAAGCTTTTGTTACCAGCAGCAATTTCGACTATTACGACCAGGCCTCTCGCGACCCGAAGACCTGATACCTAATAGGACCCCCGACTAAGAGGAAACCGCCAGATCAACCGGCTCCATGGCCTGATGGCCGAATTGCAGTTCGACCATGCGCTTATACATGGGGTCACGGACCATCAACTCATGATGACGACCTACATCAAGAATTTTTCCTTCGTCCAACACAACGATCCTGTCAGCCTTTTGTACCGTGGATAATCGATGGGCAATCACAATCGTGGTTCGACCTTCCTGAAGTTTATCTAATGCTTCCTGCACCAGTCGTTCACTTTCAGCATCGAGCGCGCTGGTCGCTTCATCGAGAAGGAGTACCGGGGGGTCTTTAAGAATAGCGCGAGCAATCGCGATTCGCTGTTTTTGGCCGCCCGAAAGGCGCGTACCCTTCTCGCCTAGATAGGTGTCATAACCCTCGGGTAAGCGTTCAAGAAATTCATGGGCTGACGCGGCCTTGGCCGCCGCCTGCACTTCATCGCCAGTCGCATCGGGACGACCGAAACGTATATTGTCCGCCGCACTGGCACCAAAAATTGTCGTGTCTTGAGGCACGATGCCGATTCGCGTTCGAATAGCCTGTGGATCGGTTTGAGTGATATCAACACCATCCAGTAGGATCAAACCCGCATCGGGATTATAAAAGCGCAATAAAAGCTGGAAGATGGTTGTCTTTCCAGCTCCCGACGGACCCACCAGAGCAATATGCTCGCCGCTCTTAATGCTCAAACTGAAGTCATTCACGGCTAGCACTAGTGGCCTCGAGGGATACCGGAACATCACATTGGACAATGTCACCTCACCGATACAAGGCGATGGTAGTGGCTTAGGATCCTTTGGAGATTTTATTGCTGGCTCAAGCATTAACAATTCAGATAGTCGTTCCATTGCACCCGCAGCCCGCTGCAGCTCACCCCATATTTCACTCAAGGCTGCGGCAGAGACGCCAACAAAAATCGCATACAAGACAAACTGGCCCAGTTCTCCGCCAGTAATACCACCCGCGAGTACATCTCTGGCACCCAGCCACAACACAAATACCAAAGCCCCGAACACGCCAGTCGACGCCACGGTTGTGAACAAAGCACGGACTCTTGTGCGCAATATGCCCACGGTAAAACTCCGTTCAACGGTATCGCCAAACCGCGTCGCTTCGCGATCTTCATTCACAAATGCCTGGACGGTTTGTACCGCGTGCAAAATCTCTGAACTCTGACTGCTGGCATCCGCAACACGATCCTGAGATGCCCGTGACAACCGTCGAACCCAGCGGCCAATGAATAAAATCGGCGCAAAAATCAGCGGCAGGATAATCAGTAAAATCCCCGCTAATTCCAGGTTGGTATAGGCTAACAGCGCCAGAGCCCCAACGAACTGAATTGATGAGCGCAAAATGATCGAAACGCCAACACCGGAGATAGACTGAATCAAGGTCGTATCCGCAGTCAGCCTGGACAAGACCTCGCCAATTTTCGTCACCTCGAAGAAGGTGGGATCCATTCGTAGCACATGACGGAATACGCGTTCACGTAAGTCAGCAACAACGCGCTCACCTAACCAGTTAACGAAGTAAGAACGCGCCGCGCCAAATACGCCAATCATTACGGCAAACAACATCAGGACGAGAAAGTAGCGGTTCACATTCGCCGCATCTTCAACTGAAAAGCCGTGATCGATGACATTGCGAACCGCAATCGGCATGGCGAGCAGCGCTGCTGATGAAACGAGCAGCGCCACCATCGCCAAGAGTAGCGTGCCCTTGTAGGGTGCAATGAAGGGCACAAGCATTCGCAAGGGACGCAGCGTGGCGCCTTTCGCCCGCTGTTCGGGTGTTTCGGTGGCATTCATGATCTAGCTATCGGCATTAAAACGCGGAGTTCAAGTCTATCCTGATCGAGAGGCAAATACAGATTACCGTAGAAACCGGATGCACACCAAATCCAATCGGAACAAGACGGGGGCTTTGTTTCGATCGATGATCAAGCGGTCCGCATCATCCATGGAGCCAATTGCCTACCGGCAGATCCAGGACCCTCGGACACGAAACTGACATTGCGAATTCATTGACGTAGACTCCGTTGATGGTAGCTTTCACAGACCCTCTGCTGAGAATTTTAAGATCAACTGGCGATCTGTTTCACGATTGCCTGACAATCGTCGATATTAACGACCCGCACCGACCTTGCCTGTACGTCAATGAACAGTTCACGGTACAAACTGGCTATAGCAGCAGCGATACCATTGGCAAGAACCTCAGTTTTCTTCAGGGGCCACTAACCAATCCTAAAACCACCCGGATGATGCAAAAAGCCTTCGTTGAACAAGAAGCCATTTGCGTCGACATCATCAACTATAGGAAGTCTCAGGAAGCGTTTTTGAATAGGCTGGTCATGCTACCGTTGAAGCGCAATGAGGCGGTTTACTACGTTGGATTTCAAAACGCGATTTCAGAATCTGAAGCTGCTAACAGCCAGCAAACAGTATCCTCAAGACAAATTCAGAATAATCTGAGCAACCTGTTATCCCACGTCACACTAAGAGTGTCAGGTCCCGACATTGATGAACGGTTGCAGATCGCTCGCGATCTGGCGAATACTTTCGAGCGGATCAACACCTTTTGCCTAACGCTCACCTCGACAACGGTGACGAGTTAACGCGTTTCTCTAGTATTTTTTAGTATACTAAATCCACTAATGCGCTTACTAATACACTTAATAATACACCGACCAATTTGTCCAACAATCAACACCTGGGAAATCTGAGGTATGAGCGAATCCGAAGTTGCAGTAGACCCTTATCACCAATATCAAAAGCTGCGAGAAGAAGCGCCAGTTTCTCAATTTGATGGGGGTGCGTGGCAAGTCATGCGCCACGCGGATGTGCACTCGGTTTTGAAAGACAATAAGACATTCTCGTCAAACGTATCGATACGACCACCGGAGGAACGCGCCACGCCGAGCATGTTGTTTAGCGACCCGCCGATTCACAATCGTCTGCGCAAACTCGTTAGTAGAGCATTTAAACCGTCTCACATCGAAGACCAAAGACCCCTCATTACCGAGCGCTGCGATGAGCTGGTCGGCGAGATGCGCCAGCATGAAACCGCCGATCTCGTTAAAGCCCTGGCCGCACCACTGCCCGTCGCTGTCATCGCGCATATGTTGGGTGTAGAAGACGGCAACATTCAAACCTTCAAAAAATGGTCCGATGCGATCTTTAGTAACATTGGCGACATCCTATTTGGAGAACCTAGTCCAGAAGCCGTTAAGGCAGGCGAGGAAATGGGCGCTTACTTTCTAAAAGAAATCGAAGCAATCAGAACAAACCCAAAGAATCACTTACTTGGACGGCTGGTTGAAACAGAAACCGAAGAAGGTATGCTGACGGACGAGGAACTGCTCAGTTTTTGCCGGTTACTGCTGATTGCAGGAAATGAAACGACTACTGGACTCATCACCGCGTCAGTACGCGTCTTCGATGAATTCCCTGAAACCTTGCCACAACTATATGAAAACCCGGCTTTGATTCCGACCTTTGTCGAAGAAGCATTACGTTTCTATTCACCCTTCTCCGCTACCGCGCGGCGAACCACTCGCGATGTTGAACTAGGCGGTGTGACGATTCCAAAAGGTCAAATTGTCATACCCATGATGGCCTCGGCAAATCGCGATGAACGTGTATTTGATCGTCCAGATGAATTCATCATTGATAGAGACCCAAATCCACATTTGGCGTTTGGCTTTGGCATTCACTTTTGCCTGGGCGCGCACCTGGCACGATTAGAAGGTGAAATTGCCGTCGCATCTCTGGTGAAAAACTTCTCCAAAATTTCACTGGTGCAAGCCGACCGAAGTGAGATGAGCGGCTTAGGTGGGCCAGATGAACTGATGGTGCAGTTAACTGCCAGGGCATAATGAATCTCGGCACCATTCTGATCAGCAGCGGAATGAGTCTTTGGCTTGCGTTTAGCCAGCGCAAAAGGGTTATGGAAGATCTCCCCTTTGTCACGGCCATCATTGATCGACGTTTTGGTGCTGGCACTTATCAGAGATTGTGCCGTCGACTTCGACCCATTTTGCTCTCCATGCTAATAAGCCTCGCTCCTGCACTGAGCTGCCTATATGCGACGTACATGACAATCAGGCACGTCGTGAGTTACGGAATCGGCGGGGTTTTACTCGCGACAACTCTAGGCATTTTTAGAGCCTACTTATTAAGTCGGCGGCACTCGCCTTTTCTAGAATAAACGCCAAAGAAGTCTAAAATTGGATAGATCACCTGGAGTAAATCAATGAATAATCGCAACGAAGATAGCATTCAGATTAACGGCTCAGTAGCACCGGGGTTTGAATCTGTCCAAGCGTTATACGAACAAAACATGCAGACACTCGAAGAGCGAAATACACAGCTCTGCATCTATCATCATGGCGAGAAAGTTGTTGACCTGTGGGCCACTGCCATAGATGACGGTAACTTCTCAGCTGACTCCATCGCAAATATATTCAGCAGTGGAAAAAGTCTCGAGACCATTGCGATAGCCTCTCTCGTGGGTAAAGAGCTAATGCGTTATGAAGCAAAAATTACCGAGTACTGGCCTGAATTTGGCGCCAACGGCAAGGAAGCCCTCACCGTAGCAGAACTCATGAGGCACGAAGCCGGGCTAGCTGCCTTTAACGTCTCAATCGATCCCGCTGATTTGCTGTCCGAAAACATCAAACAAAACAAGATTGGTAGCATCATCGAAGCACACCCGCAAAAGTTTAGAGACGATGGCGGAAGCACCCGGGAGTATCACGCAATCACCCGTGGCTGGATCGTAAATGAAGTATTTCGCCGGGTTGACCCTAACGGACGCACCATCGGCGAGTTCTTTCGCGAAGACATCAGCGGCCCCTTAGGGATAGACGTCATCATTGGCGTCAAGCAAGACGAACTCTCTCGAGTCTCAAAAGTTTCACCGGTGCGGGCAGGTTTCATTTTTATGCAAAGTCTGAAACCCAAATTTCTGGGCAGAAGAATGGAACTGAATATATTTCAGATTATATCCAAGCTTGTCCGCCTGCTACCGAAAATGAGAAATGGCACCACACGGGGCGCACCACCACCATTTGTCGGCATGAACAGAGTCGCCTTTTTCAACGAACCAGCTGTCGCCATGGGTGAAACGCCTTCTGCAAACGCTAACGGTTCTGCAAGGGGACTAGCCAAACTCGCCGCCGTTATGTCTCTGGGTGGCAGCTGGGACGGCACAGAATATCTGAACGATACTGCCTGGGCGGCACTTCACGGAGAGCCGCTGGAAAGAGACATGGGGTTTTCGAACACGACTTTCACCCAGGGCGGGCTTGCCCAATTTCCGAAAATCGCGCCTCCAGGCGCTGCAGAACAGGCTTTTAACGCCGGCCGCGAGGGCTACTTTGGCTGGATGGGCCTGGGTGGATCAATCTTTCAATGGCACCCCGAGCAGCGGATTGGCTTTGGTTACGTGCCAACGTCTCTTAATGTACTCGACCTATTCAATGAAAGAGGTAAGTCATACCAGGCCGAAGCATTGCGGTGTGCTGCCAAGCTTAGCTAAAGCCCCTGGGCTTCAGCCTCGGCGATATAATGCTGCAACTTCTGCGCAGCAGTCATTGCGGCCGCTGCAAGGTCAGCACTCGCAGCAGGGTCAGGCGCTGGCATGTCCGGCGCAGAGAACCCGTCCAGACGCGCATTAACAAGCCAGGTTTGAAGATCGGGATATTGCGCCCAGACCATACCGTTCATAGTGTTCGCCAATGTGGTGCGTAAAAAATCAATGTGATTATCTGGATGAGGCACTGGCGTACAAACCTTGTTCTTTTCTTCTTCATCAGAAAATGTGATTTCACAATGGGCGATGAACGCAGCACTAAAAACTTGTTGGCAGGTACGAACGGCTTGAAGTGTGATCCGATCACCTTCGAAAACGCTTTTTACGGGTCGGCGTTCCAACCCATCGGCCGAGCAGTCAACAAATAGAGTTTCTCCTTGCAACTCTACTTCTCCCTCGTCTAGTACCATTTTACCAACCTGCAGAGACTTCACTCGTCCCTGCCTCACGATATTTTTGATTCGACGAAGTTGTTCTAACTCTTCTGTCGTCACTGTCGCACAGCGATACATTGTCGGTTCTACGTTGTTGTCGAAGCGAATTAGTGACCCGAGCGCGTTGACCTTCTCAAATAGATCTTCGACAGATTCTGATCCGGCGGCAATTCGTAACTGTTCCGTGAAAATTGAGGCTGCCCTACCCGCGAGTTCACCAGGTTGTATGTTGGCGCGATCCAACATCCATGAATCACGCGGCATCACCCAGCTAATGCGCTCAGGATCAACTTCATTTCTAAGCAACCAAAGGCAAGCGTCCATGCCCGTTTTACCGGCGCCAATCACGACGTAATGCACGGTAGTGTTAGCACGTTTCGGTAATTCGTTTAGAGGCACGCAAGTCACGCCAGCGACGATTTCATATTTGGGTTTTGTAACAGATGGCACAGTGACATTCATGTAGGTTGCATCGACAGTTTTCGCAGCATTTACCGTCCAAGTTTTGCCGGACACACGCGAGGCAATTGATCCATCGCTCAAATATTCGCAGTTTGGGACATACTGCACACGCCCGCTCGGGATGAACTGCTCGCGCATGACCTGATCAAAGTAGGCAACAACTTCTGAACCAGAAGCCAATTCAAATAAGCCCGCATTCCAACCTGCCGCATCAATTGTGTCATTGCCTAACTTTCGCGAGTTAACACCGTAAAAGGCTGAGGGTTGATGCAAGCGAACGAATGGATAAGCATCATTCCAGTGACCACCTGGTCGATCGTGCAGATCGACCATCAAAACCGTTTTGTCGGTTTCTTTTAACAGTACGTCCGTAAAGGCCATGCCCATGGCACCACTGCCGACCACCAGATAATCTGCTTGTAGTTGATTCGTTTCGCCACTCATATCGCTACTCGTATAAAGGTTGAACAGGACTGTCTTTATAACAACCGGTGTTGTCGGAAGCCAGATGCCAGAACCCATCGGCATCAGATCATGTTAAACCTTTCTGGCACGAAATTTTCGACCTTTGATCTTACCCTCATTCAAGGTGTCCAGGGCACGCTTAGATTCTGAGCGTTTGACCGCCACGAAGGCCGAGGTATCAAACAGACTGATTTTGCCGACCGCAGCACTCTCAATTCCATTGTTGCTGGTGAGGGCACCCAGGATATCCCCCGCTCGAACCTTTTGTTTTTTGCCGCCATCAATTTGAATCGTCACCATGGGTGGACCATCGGGACGGATATCTGGGTCATAGCTGCCAACTTCAGCTCGCTCTAACGATTTACCTAGCAAGGCTTCTAGCTGCTTAATTTTATGCTCTTCATTCCTATCGAACAGCGAGCAGGCGATACCCGCATTTCCGGCGCGGCCCGTTCGACCGATACGATGGGTATGGACCTCAGAATCTCTGGACAGATGGTAATTGACGACGAGGTCTAGTGACTCGATATCCAGCCCTCTGGCTGCCACGTCGGTCGCGACGAGGATAGAGAGGCTTTGATTCACAAACTGGATCAGCCTGACGTCACGATCTCTTTGGTCTAGATCGCCATGCAGGGGTAAAGCATTAAAGCCATATTTCCTAAGTTCAGAGACCACTTCTTCCGTCAGCAGTTTCGTGTTGCAAAACACCAGTGTCGATGTCGGCTTATACTGTTGTAACAGTGACACCAGTGCTTCCGTGCGCTTTGATTGACCGCTGATTTGATAGAGGACTTGCTTAATGGTACTCGCATCATGAGCCTCTTTCGCTTCAACGCGGGCAGGATCTTTCATGACTTTGCGAGCCAGGTGTTCAATATTGCTCGGGAAGGTTGCACTGAAAAGCAGGGTCTGCCGCTCGGCCGGGAGGTGCGTTGTAATCTGCTCGATCACCTCACCAAAACCCATATCTAGCATGCGATCCGCCTCATCCAGAACGAACATGTCAACGTCGATGAGATTCAGTGTGCCTTTTCGCAGGTGATCCTCAATTCGTCCAGGTGTACCCACCACAATGTGCGCACCATGCTCTAGAGAGCCTTTTTGTGGACCAAATGGCACACCACCACAAAGCGTCAGCACCTTGATGTTATGGGTTTGCCGGCCGAGGCTTCTGATTTCCTTTGCCACCTGATCAGCAAGCTCGCGGGTTGGACATAAAACCAAACACTGCACTCGAAACTTCTTAACCTGAAGTTTGTTGAGAATACCGAGCCCAAAAGCTGCCGTTTTGCCAGATCCCGTTTTGGCTTGCCCTATAAGATCCTCACCTGCAATGATCCTAGGTAGCGCGATTGACTGTATGGGCATCATCGTATGAAAGCCCAGTGTCTCCAGATTGGAGAGCAAAGCAGGGTTTAGCTTAAGGGCAGAGAAGTCAGAGTTAACGTCAGAATTAGACAAAATTGGCCTGATTGAGCGGTGCAGAAGGGTCGCTATCCTAACGTTTTATCGATTTGAATGCGCCATTAATAGACAAAGCACTTCCCTGACTCGCGTGGCGAGATCATTCTTCCGAAAAGGTTTATCCAATATGAGGTTTTCATATTTCTCGTAGCGAGGCCTTTCCCTCACTTCATTCGTAAAACCATGATGGAGTAATACCTTTAAACCCGGACGATCGCGCCAGGCGACCAAAGCGAGTTCAGTGCCCAGCATACCCCCAGCATAACGATGTCCGTCAACAATAAATCAATGCTGAGGTTACCTTCCAAAATCATCAATGTATCGTTTGCATTTAGAGAGACAACGACTCGAAAGTCTAACTCTGTCAGCTGACTTAAAGACTCCAGATTTTGTGTTTGCAAAAGCTGAGCCTACGTCTCTTTTTGTAGCGTATCGTCACGCACAGCGCCGGTAAATAGTTGTTCTTCGCCATCAATCCACTCCGAGACCGCAATGCTTATCGGAAACAACTCTCCATTGGCATGCCTGCCAACCACTTCCTGTCCCTGACCGATCACCCTGGCTCGCTTGTTTCAATAAAGTGCTCGAGATAACCAAACATGTGTTCCGCTAGATTGTGCTCAGAATCGAGCCGAGTCTTCGCCATTTCAATGAAGCTGCTCTGAAGCTCAACCAGCTCGGTGGTGGACAACAGATCACTAATGGGGTTCAGTACCCTTTTTCTGACGCTAAGCATGATGGTGAACGAGTGAATTAGAACAACCGCGCGGATCGCCAAGCTGGCGATGACAAAGAAAAGCGCAATTCGCAGTTTGAACTTTTTCAAGACTTGCGAGTAAAATGGGTCCACGCAAAGAGGGCCCTTCGGGTTCACATAGCGTTAATAGATGTGAAACATATACGAATTGGACACTTACTGAAGCAACTTTATAGAAAAAATAGTACTCGGATGAACAGTAGTATCTAATTGGCATTAGCTAAAATCTTATTCGGTATTAAGGCGAAATGACTCAGGAAAAGCCGAGCTCGATATATCTAGCGCTCTCTAAACGCTCGTTCGCGCAATGGATGGTGAGCTACGCGGTGGTCCTCTGGTTTTTACTCGAGTTTCTCGACTTTCTTGCAAGCACCTACGAATGGGACAGCCGAATCATTCGGTCGCTCACGACCTTTGGCATCACCGGCTTCACCGTGATGGCCACCATCTCCTGGTTTCATGGCGAACGAGGCCGGCAACAGTTCACTCGCCTTGGCGGGACCCTGCTTGTGACATCGTTGCTATTGGTGTTTACCAGCAGTTGGAGGGCCTGGGACTCATCCGTTGGATTGGTCCCGCTGCTGGGGACTTCACTGATATGTGCGCTGACCATTCTCGGCGCAACACTTTATTGGCTAAAAGCACACCCAGAGCCAATCGCTCCTGACGCAATCACGGGCACAACCCCAGACGCAACCCAAAATGATATCGCTGGCACATCGCCTAGCGCCGCAAACGTCCAGCCTTCTAGTGCATCTATTGCCGTACTACCCTTTAGAAGTCTATCGCCTGATCCTAACGATGGCTTCTTTGCAGAGGGCCTGGCGGACGAGATTCTCAGCACACTTGATCAGATACCCGACTTACAGGTTGCGTCCAGGACCTCGTCATTTGGTTTTCGAGAACGCGGTGATGGTGACTCCAAGTTAATCGGTACTGAATTGAACGTGAGCTACTTACTTGATGGCAGTGTTCGGAAATCCGGAGATCGATTTCGCGTTTCGGTGCAACTCACTCAAGTATCAGACGGCTACGCCATCTGGTCAAAAACTTTCAACAAGACAATAGAAGATATTTTTGATGTTCAAGACCAAGTTGCGGAACGCGTCGCCAGCGCGCTCAAGAGCACGCTTTGGGAAAGCACACTAAGCAGTCACGCCAAAAATAGAACCTCGAACATAGAAGCCTATCGAGAGTACCTGATCGCCGTCCATTATGATCGGGATATGCACCAGGGTGGCTCAGAAGCACAAAAGAAAGTACGACATCATGCGGAACGAGCGGTTGAACTTGCAGAACTAGCGCGCGGTGACCACCAGTACAAAGAAGCGCTATCTCTTTACAAGCGAGCAAGGGCGTTAGACCAAGATGCACCGCAAGTCGACTACGCGACCCTGCTATACACGGTGGGGCACCTCAACCTGGCGCTCAAAGAATTTGAACACTGCATCAATCTAGACCCTGAGAACTTTAGCCTGTGGTACTACTACGCCTCGGCCTTATTATCGAAAGGCGACTATCCCGCTGCAATATCGAACTACGAGAAGTCATTACAGATTGCCGGCGACGGTTTCTTGGCAGATGGTGTTAGAGCAACACTGGCCGGTATCAGCTACCTATATGCCGACGAGGTGAAAGCACGGGAAATCCTCAAACCGTGCTTATCCCACAACCCAAATCGCATCGACTTCGAGCGGGGTCTGATCGCAGGGATTCAGGGTTTAATGGGTGATTGTGAGAGCGCGATTAAAGTTGCTGCAGAACTGGAGACACGCGCCAAGGAAGAACACGTCGATCCTCAAGCGCTGTTCTGGGTGTATTTTGGTATAGACGCCCCGGATCGCAATCGACTATTTCATTGGATGGACCGAATCGTCGACGAGGACTCGTTCCCGTCCACCTACTTCCTGCTCACCTGGCCACTCCTTGCCAAGTTTAGAGAGGATGCGCGATATCAGGCACTGCTAAAAAAAGCCGGCATACTGGATGTTGCCCAGGCCAGTTAGCCTGGTAGAACTAAAAGGTCCATAGCGAAAATATCAAATTGACATCATTGCGTCGACGTCTTCATCGACGTGAATGCTAGACGAGGTCAGTAGTGACACACTGATAAACAACACAATTGATGTGACAAATGCGACCAGACCGCCATCAATCCCCCATGGCAAGCCGATAGAGAATACGTTCAACACGATATTGATCGTAAGACTGGAGACGATGGCTGCTATGGCACCCTGACGAGTGGCACCCCGCCAATTCAATCCAATCGCGAGCACGGGGAAGATCGCAGCAGCAAAGGTCGCCCACCCTATCGCTCCCAGCAGTGCGACCAAAGTATCGCTCGCCAGAGCGACCCCTGCCGCAAGACAGGCCAGTATCACCGTGACCACTCTGGCTTTTAACAGTTCGTTCTTTATCTCTGTCGCACCAAACGACTTAGGTATGTCGTGCACAATCGCGGCGGTGCCGACATTAAGAAATGCGTCAGCCGTGGACATGATGGCGGCGAACAATCCCGCAAACACGACACCTGCCAAAATGGGACTTGCGAAAACCGAAAGAAAAAATGGCGCAGCCTGATCGGGCGAAGCAAGCGGCGGCGCTTCACCATCAATCACCAGTGCGCGCATGACGGTACCGATAGAAATCCATAGCAAGGCAGCAAACGCATAGCCTATGACGGCCACTGGCAAGATCGTACGATTATCGGCAATAGAGCGATTCATCATCATCTTGGTCACAAGATGTGGTTGCCCTGCGACCCCTACGCCAAAGATAAAGGCCCACCCGAGACTGACCACAACACCTGCGGTTCCGAATGGCATCATCGCCTCTGTGTCATCATTCAATATGATTGACGTTGCTTCAGCAAAACCACCGTCGAATACCTGAATCGCGGTAAATAGAATCAACACGCCCGCGACCATCATGATGCCGCCTTGCACCACATCGGTATAGACCGAGGCAATGATGCCGCCTGTCACGCAATAGAACACCAGCACCGCCGACGACACCACAACACAACTGACCAGGCTAATGTCGGCGAACATTTCTGTGCCACCTAGTAATGCTTTCATCACGACCGCCATTGCCAAAATTTGAGTCGCAAGGTAACCCATAACACCCAATACGATCGTCACTGCGATCAAGAACCTAACCACATTACTACGGTAGCGTGCGGCGACAATATCGGGTAGTGATATGGCATCTCGAAGCTCGGCCAACATGCGGATCTTTTTCGCCACTAGGAAAAATCCAAGCGCGTAACCGGTGGTAGAGAGGATGATCATCCAAAAAGAACTGACGCCCTGGGAGTAAACTAAACCCGGACCACCGACAAAGCCAAAGCCAGAGAGCGTGCTGGAGAAGATCGCCAATGCCACGACCATTGGCCCAAGACTGCGCCCAGCGATAAAGAAGTCGCTGGGAGAATGCGTACGACGCATCGCCCAAATACCCACACCGATACAAAACACCATGTAAACGGCAATGGCAGACAGAATGATTTCCTGGCGAAATAGTTCCACGCGGATCCTTTTGAATAAGTTTTTTTAAAAAGTTTTTTTGTCGGGCTGCTTGTCACTTGGAAGAAGATTCATTCGATGACTTCACCAGCCGATCGAACACTTCTTGGTCCTCATCGGACCAAACGTAATGTTTAAATCCAATCACGTACAAACCTACCAGGGCGAGGCCTGCCAACCAGGTCGCATAAACCTGCCAGGCAATTGCCACAGGAAATCCTGCGACAAATTCGGTTTTGCCGGTATCTAAAAACTGTTCATAGGCATTGAACATTTGCCACCAAACCAGGGCTGCGAGGACAAAACTGCCGGATAGCGATAACCAAAACACAGGGGTGCGTTTTCTGGGACTGACACCTAGCGCGATCATCACGCAAATTTGCGCAAGCGCCAGCAATTGAAAATAGAAAGCATAGCCGGCGATCGGCAATAGGCGTACCACGCCATCACCACCCACTCGCATACCGGGAAACTGATTGTGAGCAAGACCGGTAACAAGATCCGGTGCAGGGGTCTCTGCGATCAACATCAGCAACACGCATTGAAGGACACCGATAAACAGAATGATAATGGCGAGTCTTGTCTGCATACTTTGGCTATCCGAAGGTTTCTAACTTAACGACTGACTAGTTTGCCCGAATGGCGCCGGATAAACCGGCAGCTTCAATATTGCGGCCGCTTCAGCAGGGGTCGCAATGGGACGATTATAGCGCTTTGCCAGCGCAACGACTTCTTCAACCAGCTCAACATTGGTGGGCTGACGATGGCTCTTACCCAACGGTTCCAATCCAACCTGCACATGCCCGCCACGCTTAATGCTATGTTCTGCTAACCCGCAGCCCACACAATCCGCGCCGAAAGAGGACACCAACCAGGGCAAGTTAGACCCTTCAATCATTTCCAAATAGGCTTCCAAGGCTTTTTCTGTCGGCGGCAAGCCAAAGGAAAGGTTCTCGCTGGCAAAGTAAAATTTCAACATGCCACCTGCGGGCAGTTTTCCAGCCCTGACGTAAGCCATGATGAACTTCACAAATCCAGGTTCGAAAATAGATATGCTCAATCCAACATTAAGACGACGACAGCTTTCGACATAGTAATGTGAGTCATGGGTATCATTACGATACAGGTATTGGCTCGACTTGAATAAACCATCTTTGCCTCGATTGGCATAGTTGAAGCTGCCCGGGTCACAGAGGCCCATGGTAATTAAACCCTCGTCCGCCAGCGCCTCGATATGGGCATACCGGGTTTCAACCGCAACGCCTTCCTGCCCGACCGGCATCGTTGGCGTCAGTATGGCATCGGGGCGACGCTTCAGCAGCTCGCGCCATGGCCGGGCGTACAACTCAGCATCTAGCGCTCCCGAGCCACCAATAATTGGTTCGGTTGTGTGATTGTGGACCAGCGATGCACCAGCCGCCATGCAGGCGACCGCTTGCTCAACAATATCCGCATCGGAATAGGGGACGTTCGGATTGACTGAGGTCGGGGTTTGGCCGTTCAGTGACACTTCGATGATCAGAGGGTTTGTTGTCATGACGCCTTCCAGCTAGCGCCGCCGATACGGCGCTGACTGTTTAATGAGGATGCACGCGAACCTGCAAGTCTGTAATGCCACGGACAAAACTCGATAGTAGCCGTTCCGGTTCGCCGATAACTTCCACCTGCTTAAAGCGCGGGAGTATTTCTTCCCATAGAACACGCAATTGCATTTCAGCCAGTCGATTACCCATGCAGCGATGAATACCAAAGCCAAACGACAAATGATGACGTGCAGCAGACCGATCAATAAGAAACTCGTCCGGACGATCAATAACAGTTTCATCCCGATTGCCCGACACGTACCACATCAGCAACTGATCATCTTTTTTGATCTGCTTACCACGGATGTCAATATCCTGATTTGCCGTTCTGCGCATATAGGGCAACGGCGTTTGCCAACGAATAATCTCTGCCACCATATTGGGTATCAGTTCTGGCTTAGCTCGCAGCTTGTCATACTCCGCGGGGTTTTGATTGAGCGCAAGGACACCAGCGCTCATAGAATTACGGGTCGTATCATTGCCGCCAACAATCAACAGAATCAAATTGCCCAGGAACTCAAAGGGCTTCATGTCTTTCGTGTCTTTACCATGAGCGAGCATTGAGACCAGATCTGTACCTGGCACTTCCTGATTAATGCGTTCATTCCAGAGCCGGGTAAAGTACTCAAGGCATTCCATGAGTTCTGCTCTTCGCTGATCCATCGAATCCACAATACCGGTACCGGGAGGCGCAGTCGCCACATCAGACCAACGCGTTAACTTGCGCCGATCTTCGAAGGGGAAATCAAACAAGGTTGCCAGCATCTGGGTGGTAAGTTCGATAGAGACCAGGTCTACCCAGTTAAAGGTTTCTCCAACCGGTAGACTGTCGAGAACTTTCTGCGTACGACCACGAATGGTTGCTTCCATTTTAGCCAGGTTTGGGGGTGCGACTGCGCCGCTTACCGTGGCTCTTTGTAAATCATGCTTGGGTGGATCCATCGCAATAAAATTACTGATCTGAAACTGCTCGGGATCTCTGTCAGCATCTAATCTGGGCCCAATCGAAATACCATGCGCAGAAGAGAACAGGTCGTGGTTCCTGTCCACAAACATGATGTCCTCGAACTTGGTAATAGACCAATAGCGTCCAAACCCTGGTGACTCATTTAGGTGAACCGGGTCTTCTTCACGCAGACGACGAAAATGCTCCCAATGTAGGTCCTGCTGAAACAGACGCGCGTCAATCACGTTGATTTCTTCAATCGGCACAGAGTACGGGTCAACGATCACCGGCGGTGCATCGGGCCTTAGAAAAGGACTTAAAAATGCACTATCTTTTGCATCTTGATCTTTTACTTGCTCACTCATGTGTCGCTACCTTTTTCAGTGTTCTATTTCTTGTCGATATTAGGCCACCGCCAGCGCCTGCTCAATATCCGCAAGGATGTCATCTTCGTGCTCAATGCCGATACTAAGGCGAATCATGCCCGCTGTGACACCGGCCTGTGCTTGCTCAGACTCAGTCATCTGCCTGTGGGTCGTGGACGCTGGGTGACAAGCCAAGGACTTAGTATCACCGATATTCACCAGACGTTTAATTAGCCCAAGCTGATCATAAAACTTCACTGCAGAATCAAAACCCTCTTTGATTTCAAACGTCAACAATGACGCGGGGTTACCATTACAGTACTTTTGCGCAAGCGCATGGTACGGGTCACCGGGCAACCCCGCGAAGTTGACCTTAGATACCTTCGGGTGGCTCGCCAGGTAGTTCGCGACGACATGGGCATTGTGACAATGGCGCTCCATTCGAAGGGCAAGTGTTTCTAATCCTTGCATCAATAGGAATGCATTAAACGGCGACAAGGTCGAGCCAGTATTTCTAAGCGGTACTGTGCGAGCACGACCAATATACGCAGCTGGACCCATGGCTTCAGTGTATATAACGCCGTGATAAGAAGGCTCTGGTTCGGACATCATTGGAAACCGGTCTGCATGTTCTGCCCAAGGAAATTTTCCAGAATCGACGATCACGCCGCCTAACGAATTGCCATGGCCGCCCATATATTTCGTCATAGAGTGCACGACAATATCAGCCCCATAGCTGATAGGCTTTATCAGCATCGGCGTTGCCACCGTGTTATCAACGATCAACGGCACACCGCGCTCATGGGCTACTTTTGCAAATGCCTCGATATCGATAATGTTACCGGAGGGATTACCAATAGACTCGCAAAATACAGCGCGGGTTTTATCATCAATCAATTTGGCAACAGCTTCCGCTGAATCATCCTCAGCAAATCGAACCTCAACCCCCTGATTGGGCAGCATATGGGCAAATAGCGTATAGGTGCCGCCGTACAATTGAGGCGTCGCGACGATGTTGGTACCCACGGACGTGATGGTTTGGATCGCATAGGTAATCGCCGCACTGCCTGCGCTCACGACCAGCGCACCAATTCCACCTTCAAGATCGGCCACACGCTGCTCTAGCACATCGTTGGTCGGATTCATGATGCGAGTATAAATATTGCCCGGCACTGCCAGATTAAACAGATCGGCACCGTGCTGTGCACTGTCGAATTCGTAGGCCACGGTTTGATAAATCGGTGTCGCAACCGCGTGAGTGGTCGGGTCTGTGGTGTATCCTGAATGGATGAGTTTGGTCTCGTCTCGCATGATAAAAAGTGCCCAATAGTAAATAGAAAAGGGAAAATATAAGGCGCTGCCGCGTTAGCAGCCGCGCTTTATAATGGAACGATTAAACTCTAGAACCAGCGAACGTGGCATCACCGAAGGCGCCTAATTTCACCTTGCCAGCAATCGCATCGCCATCGATATCCGCACTAAAGTCTAAATCCATCGGCATTGGCTGAGTCATCTTGACGTTCCAGGTCAGGCTATTGCCGTCCACCGAACCGCCTTCAAAGTTCTGCGTACCTTGCGCACCGACCATCTTGCCGGAAAGGCTAGCGCCATCTGTTGCCAAAGTGAGCGTCGCATCTTGCGCACCCATAGGTGAATTCAGTGTTACTTTCCAATCGCCATCAATCATGTCATTCCCTCATGGTTGTTTTATTTTATGGTCTAATCACCAGGGACAAGGTAGCAATTCCTACCATTCGAGAAAAGCGTTGATTCCAATGGGTTTTAGCAGAAAGCCCCGACCAGTTTGTCTTGCACCCACCTTTATTAGTCCTTACCCTGCCTTTTGCCACTACCCTGCGGAATATTGTCATGAACCGGCCCGAGAAAAACCCTGTCTATTGGTATTACGGCTCAGCCGCCATTGCATTTGGTATCAAAAACAACGCTTTTAGCTATTTGCTGCTGATCTATGCCACACAGGTATTGGACATTCCGGGCTATCTTGCTGCGCTGGCGCTTGCCGTGGCCATGGCGTGGGACGCGGTCTCTGACCTGCTTCTGGGTCATTGGTCCGACAAAACTCAATCCAGATTAGGCCGACGACATCCATTTATGTATGCCGGGTTTATCCTCTTACCCATTTCTTTCTATGCACTCTTTAACCCAGTCATCGAATTGAACGACGGTAATAGTTGGTTCTATTTACTGGGCACGGCTATTTTGATCCGTACGGCAGTCACACTTTTTGAAGTCCCCTCCGTCGCATTATTACCCGACCTGGTCAAAGACTATGATGAGCGCAACAAGTGGCTGGTACTAAGACATTCATTTGGCTGGTATGGCGGTAACGGCATTCACGTGATCAACATGGCATTCTGGGTCGGTGCTGCTGGCGTCGCGTCCCAGTCTGGGTACTCGACTTACGGCATAGTCGGCGCCGTGCTCATCGCGATCAGCATTTTGGTCTCGTCACTTGGCACCCAAAAAGCCGCGGCGGCAATGCCACCACCGACCGAACCGTTTAAGTTCAATGAAATCTGGCGAGAGCTGAAACAGATTGCCCAGTCAGTCAAAAATGTAAATTTTTTCTGGTTGTTTACCTATTCTCTTATCGTAGGTGCGGCAGGTGGTATGTCGACCGCGCTATACCTCTACAACGTCACCTATTTCTTCGCTTTTACCGGTCAACAAATCGCCATCACCGGTGTATTCGTATTCGCATCGCCAGCGATCGCTTACTTCTTAGCGCCGGCACTGGGCAAAAAATATGGCAAAAAGCGCGCCGCCATTGGTGCGCTAATCGGCGCTATCTTTCTCTATCCCGTACCCTATCTTTTTACTATTGCAGGGCTTTGGCCAGAAACCGGTAGCTGGAATAGCCTGATTTTTTATTCGCTATTCGTCATGTGTGAAGTCGTGGGCTTCATCATTGGCGGGGTTATGTTGGATTCCATGATGGCGGACGTCGTTGAAGACAGCGAAGTACAAACGAGCCGTCGCTCAGAGGGATTGTTCTATGCGGCGCGCAGCTTTGCGAGTAAGGCAGTAAGCGCACTCGGCATTATATTAGCTGGCTCAATTGTTTCACTGGTGGGTATGGACGGCATCCAGGGTGTGGCGGATATGACGGACGACATGCGGAGCAATCTGGCGAGTTTCTTCTTGCCGACCTATTGCGGGCTTTACCTGCTGGCGATCTATTTGATCTCAAAGTACCGAATCGACCGTCAAGCCCATCAAAAAAATCTGGAAAAATTAGCTGCGCAGCAAACGGCATGAGCGACCTACCTGCATGCCCAAGTTGCGCATCTGAATATAGCTATGCGCAAGGCGCCCAGTACGCCTGTCCAGAATGCGGCCACGAATGGTCTAAGGAAGACCCGATAGCTGATGACATCGTTGTGCGCGATAGCAATGGTAATCAATTGCAGGATGGCGATGACATCACCGTGATCAAAGATCTAAAGGTGAAAGGCAGCTCCTCCGTGGTCAAAATAGGTACCAAAGTACGAAACATTCGGCTGGTAGAAGGCGATCACGACATTGACTGCAAGATCGACGGCATTGGTGCGATGAAGCTCAAATCAGAGTTTGTGAAGAAAGCCTGAGGCAGAACCTGGGAGAGAACCTGGGAGAGAACCTGACGTCATAGGGCTCTCTTTATTAGATTCGTATTATATCGAGCGCTCTAGTTTTCCTTCAAATGCATTCAATAGTAAGCTTTGATATTGCTCTGCGGAAAACAAAATGGGATTGCCCCCCGCAGAGGGATCAGCCACAGCCATCTCCCCGATTCGATCGAAGCTCGCATCATGCTCTATGAACTCGTCCAGCGTGTGCGGAATGCCAATTTTCTGTCTTAAAACCAGCACCCAATCAAGAAAGGCATCAAAGCTCGGGGTGAGACCGATATATCCCGCTAGCTTTGCGATCCGTGCGTCAACTACGGCGGTATTCGCAACTAATACATAAGGCATTAGTACCGCGTTAAGCAGGCCGTGATGCGCGTCATATACTGCACCCAACGGATGCGCTAAAGCGTGCATGGCACCTAATCCTCGCTGGAACGCTGTCGCACCCATCATCGATGCCACCAGCATATTCAAACGAGCCTCGAGATCTTGCCCATCGGTGACCACGCGTTCAATATTGTCGTGCACCAACCGAATACCTTCTAGCGCGATGCCTTCAGCCATGGGATGAAAGCCAGGCGAACACCAGGCTTCAAGACTGTGTGACAAGGCGTCCATACCCGTTGCCGCCGTCATGTGCGGAGGCAACCCGACTGTCAGTTCCGGGTCCAAAATGACGCTCACTGGCATCATTTGCGGATGGAAGATAATGACTTTCCGCTGCTCGGCTTCATTCACGATCAAACCGGCGCGCCCCACTTCAGAGCCAGTACCAGCGGTGGTTGGCACAGCAATGACAGGCGCTATTTTTTGCGAATCGGCATTCTGATGATTGTCGCCAATATCTTCCAGATCCCAGAGACTGCAAGACTGCTGCGCAATCAAAGCAATCGCCTTCCCAGCATCAAGCGCGCTGCCACCGCCGAGCGCGATGACCGCATCATGGTGACCGCCAAGAAATGCCGCAACGCCATCGCTAACGTTTTGTCCCGTGGGGTTCGCCTTAATGTTACTGAACATAGCTGACTGAAGACCGGCGGTTTGGCACGCAGCAAGCAGTTGCTCAGACATCGGCAGCATTGCAATGCCGGGATCTGTCACCACCAACGGTGCTTTGATCCCCAGCGAGACACACAGTGCGGCTATCTCGATAACTCTTCCCGGGCCGACAAGGATATTGGTGGGGTAATTCCAGTTTGCGTGCATCTCTTCCATTCCAACCGCAATAGGGCCTCGTAAAACTACACTATCGCTTGCTCCGACAGAAGTGCACGCCGACGTCTTCTGAACCTATTGATTCCCGATTCTCATTCAACTTGTTAGTCTAACGACTCAACCCGGATGGCCATTCTGCTTGAAATTCACACTACTCCGTATTCTGATCTCGTTGCTCCTCACTTTTGGCGCCGCCACGACTTTCGCGGAGGACATTTTCAAAGAACTTAAGGCAGCCATCGAACGAAATGATACGAGCGAACTACAACGCATTCTGAGGACAGGTACTGATCTCAGCGATTTCGATCTCAACCACCTGGCCTACGAGAAAAGTTTCATCAGGGCGCTAAGTGCAGCTATTCACCTCGCTGTGGTGGAGGGCAACATTAACGTTGTCGAACAACTCATGCTCGGCGGAGCCAACGCCAATCTCGCTGACGGGTCAGGCAACACACCTTTGCACCTTGCAAGCAAAGCCGGACATTCAGAAGTCGTGAACCTCTTACTCACTCATGCGGTTAAGATCAATCAACTCAATATCGCCGGCGAGTCAGCGTTGCAACTGGCCAGAAACAACGGCAAGAGAGTCGTCGAAAGTCTATTGTCAGCTGCAGGCGCACTGGTTTCTGACAAAAGATCATTTACCGAGTCGAGTTTGCTGGTGTCGAGAGAGGTTGATTATCAGAACCAACCAGCCAAGTTTTCGTTTTTCGCTGTTAGTGATGACGGCTCGCGACTCGTCACCGTGGAAGCCAGCAATCGCATCAGTCTCTTCAACCCAAGCGCCGGTCTATTCATTCGTTCCGGAGCTTTAGCCGAAGCACCACTGCAACTCATCTTGAGCGGAAAAAAATTGATATTGGGTTACGCCGACTACCTGGAAATCCGCACACTAGAAACGCTAGAGATTCTGCAGCACTATGAAACAAAAGCTGCGGCCGAGCTAATCGTAAAAAGTGCCAACAACCCGCATCTGGTTTACTCAGATAAGAATGATGTTTTCTCGATCAACATCAACACAGGTGAACAGAACAGTATCTACTCCAGCTGGTCTCTAAAGAACCTAAATTTGTCTGAAACTGGAGACACACTATTTGTTGCCGATAGCTTCAGCGTTACGACATTTGAGACAAAAACTTTTAAGCAAATTGGTCAATTTGCTGGGACTTATATCGGCTCACAGTTGGTGACGGGCAACCAATTGGTGGTCCTGGATGCGTCATCCATTTCCACGCCTGATTCGTCTCCGGAGAAAGGCGTTAAATACATCGTCTTGAATGCGTTAGCCGAGGTCGTTGATGACTTTTGGGTACCCGGTACCTTCCAACAAAGGAACGTGAGCCTGTCCAGATTCATGCAAAACAATCAAATGCTAGTCGAAAGTCATAGCCAGATCGCGATGTCTGACCTTAAGGGTCAAAGCTTTGTGTTTTCGTTTGGTGGATTCAAATTTGATGCTTTTGAGTTTCACTCAAAGGCGGGATTCATTCTTTTCAATGAATTCGAAATCCGGCTGGTGACAACGACCGGAGTCATTAGCCATCGATTATTACCAGGCAGCCAATATCTGGCATTAACGATGCAAAATTCTAAACACGCACTCACGTTCACAGCAGACCTCAACGCCATCAAAGTCGAACAGCCAAACGGTAAAACCAGAGTTTTGGAAAACGACACTGACGTCACCGCACTTCACTCAAGCGGTAATCTACTCGCAGCAGGTTTTAAAGATGGCAGTTTTAGCGTCTGGTCGTTGCCCAGACTCAAGCTGATCAAATCTACGCCCTACCTGTCGGGAAGAGTCAGCAGCATACTGTTAGACCAGCCACGGCGCCGGGTCTACCTGGGCGGCCTGGGTCGCGTTGCTGGCGTGTCGGTTGAAAATGATTGGTCCCAAATGCTCCGCGGACACAATAATTTTGTCTCAAGCATGGCTTTATCCACCGATGGTCAATTGTTGCTGACCAGCGGTGACGATGAGTCCTTAAGATTCTGGGATATCGAAAAAGCCAGGCTGATCCAGAACTTCAAGTTTCAGTCTGGCTGGCTATCTTCTATTGCTATAGACGACCAACAAAGCGTGACCGGGCTTGGACCAGGTATCCGATCATTTCGAATGAACGCCACTGACCTATATGAGGAAATGGTTAACCCAAAACCTCAAGTCACGGTACAAAAGGCCAACACTGGTCAGGTCGCAAAGATCGTCCTCGACCCTACCTTTCGGTTGATGGCCAATAACGATGGCACATCAATCAATATCCGAGATATCAAATCGGGTATGTTACAAACGACAATCTTTCCCGCTTCCGGTTCAGTTAACGACTTCACCTTCACCAGGGACGGCAATAGTCTGGTGCTAGTATCCGGTAACCACCTGGAGTTTTGGGATCCTGCTTCTGGCATCCTGCAAAAACAGCTCGATCACAGTTTTATGGGTAGTGCTTTTCATGAGGTCAACGCCTTCCCTGACGTCAATTTGCTGCTTGCTTCAAACGTCCACGGTTGGCACGACCCGACCTTTATTCACGCCAACTCTGGAGAAAGGCAAGGGAGTTTTGACTACGAGCGCTTGCTAAACATAACGAATGAGTCGACTCAGGACATCACAATATCGCCTTCAGGCAAGTTCATCGCTGTTTTTGGTAAAGAGCACATCCATCTTTTCAAAAAAGACGAGGGCACTTTCAGATTCACGCCGATTGACTCTATCCTACGCAAAAACCCCGGCGTGACTAATCAGTATTGGCGCACCTATCTCGGCTTCAGTGACGACGAAAGATATATGAACTTCGTCAGCTTTGGGTCACCCAATCACACTGTCGTGTATGACATCGAAAACCAGCGAACGATCTACGACGAACCCGGCAAACTCTCAACATTTCTTGCCGGTCACAAGTTACTGTACATGGTGGCCAACACCGCCTTGTCGGTGATAGATCTTGAAACTCTGGACAAGAGCATCGTCTCCGAAAACGATCATGATCAATTGATTAGCGCCCTCAGCTACAACCAGCAAGAAAACACCTTTATCTCGGCGGACATCTGGGGCAACACCATCACCTGGGATGCCAGAAGCTATCGCCAGCTTCGCTCACTGAATCGTTTCGACAACGATGTTTTTACCGTTGAACTCAGTCCCGACGGTCGATTCTTGGCTTACAACAACCAGCAGGGCATCCACTTGCTCGATCTTCGACTCATGGATCAACAAACACTCGATGGCACCAACTACCCCTATTTCGGCGCGTTCTCCCATGACAGCAAACGCTTCTACTTTCGCGATGGGCAGGATTATCGCGCTATGGATCTGCTCACTATGAAGCCTCAACATATCCTCAGCACGGTCTGGGATGCCGAAACAACCAAAGGTACGACCATCAGTGAAGATAACAATTTCTTGATTTTTGGCATAGGAGATCAAAGCCACGTTTACAATATTCAAACTGGGAAGAAAGAAGCCACGGTTGAAAAAAAGCGGCTCACTGAGGAAAACAGCACGCTAAGTACCCTGTCATTTGACCCAGCAACACACAGCGTGATGGGACACATGGTCACTCCCAGCCAACCCGGGTTTGCCAAGATTCAACTGTCCAAGTACAACTACCAAACTGGCAAAATGACCTACCTGCGAGAACCTGTCGAATACGATATGAGTGACGAAATAAAGCAATATGTATCTCGCAAGGACATCAGGGTCACCGCACTATCGAAATCACATCGATACTACGCCTACTCCGAGGACCTATATCTGAAGGTGATTGATTTAGACAAGAATCAATTGCTGTTTAACAGTCGCCGCAGCGACCTAGACCACCTTTTATTCGATGATGCTGAAGAATTCCTCATACTTGCAGACGAAAACGGCTTTATAGAAAAGTTATCACTAAAGGATCGAGGCATCGTCTCTCACTACAAAGCCATCGATGCCAAAATTTCATCGCTCAAAACCAGCGGGAATCATTTAGTCATGCTCGGCAACAATGAAGTCATCAGTCTTTACGACCTATCGACTGACGAGCTAATTGTCTCAATCGCTCCCCGGGGAGCCGAAGATTTTATGATCATGAATGCCGAGGGTTACTACTATGCAACAAAGAACGCGGCGCAACTTGGTGTGGCATTTCGCAAAGGTTATCAAATTTACCCGTTCGAGCAGTTTGATCTACAGTTCAACCGGCCGGACAAGACCTTCCAAAAGCTAGTCGATCGAGGTATCACCGAACCTCAATTACTTGAAGCTTACACGCAAGCCTACTTAAAGCGCGTACAGCAGATTGGCGCAAGTCCTACCGGTGACATCGAAGCGCCACAACTTTCGATCAACAAGTCATTGATCCCCATCAATACCAACAAGACAGAACTTGATATCGATTACCAGGCAACGGGTAAGGATATCGAGAGCCTGCATGTCTGGGTGAACGACGTCCCGATTCTGGGACGCACGGGAAAACGAATCAAAAAATCTCAGGGCCACCTTTCCATCAAACTTTCAAACGGTCGTAATAGGATACAGTTCGCTGTTCGCAATGGATCTGGGATTGACTCATTAAAGGAAACTTTCGAAATCTTCGCAACAACGAGCGTGCAGCCAACCACTCATCTTGTGTTAATTGGCGCAAGTGAGTATGAACAGTCATCCCGCAACCTGGACTTTGCCGTAAAAGATGTCGGAGACGTTAAAGCACTGCTCGCCGATGAGCACACCTTCGTCCACATGTTGACAAATCACGAGGTCACCCGAAAAAATGTAGTCGATCTAAAACAGCTGTTGCTCAACACCAAGGTCGACGATCGAGTAATCGTCTTCTATGCGGGGCACGGCATGCTAACGGACAATTTTGACTATTACCTTGGTACCTATGATATCGACTTTGCTTCCCCCGCAGACAATGGGCTTAGCTATAAAACTTTAGAGTTTCTATTCGACGGCATTCCTGCCCGTGACCGACTGATGTTGATTGATGCTTGCCATTCCGGCGAGGCAGATAAGGCATCAGTTGAGATGGTCGCTAACCTGGACACCAGTGGTGCGCTTTTTGTGAACAACCTCGGCGTCGCGCGAGGCCTCGACTTTGACGATGATGAACTTCCTACCCCGAGACTTGGCTTGCAGAGTTCATTCAATCTGAGCAAACAGTTGTTTTCTGACATTCGAAAAGACACAGGCGTGACAGTCATTTCTGCTTCTGGAAGCGCAGAGTTCGCCTGGGAAGATGGCGAACTTAACAACGGCGTTTTTACCTACTCACTGCTAAAAGGACTCGGCGATGGCCTCGCTGATCTAGATCATGATGGGCAGGTTAAGATTTCAGAATTGCAAAGTTATGTTCGAGCCACAGTCATCGAACTCACCAATGGTTTACAGCAACCGACGTTTCGTACCGAGAATATCGATAATGATTGGACGGTCTATTCACTCGAGGCTGACACTATTGAATAATACACTACTGGTAGGACTCCTACTTTTTGTGACCTGTTTACCGTCAGCGGCGAGCGATCGGTATGCGCTCTTGATCGGGGTTTCGGAGTACACAGAATTAGACCCCCGCTTTAATCTGATTGGACCACGTAACGACGTTATATTGATGTATCAGCTCTTACAGCAACAGAATTTTTCGGAAGAGAACATTTATCTACTCACCGAAAACCATCCAAAAGCAACCGCACCCACCAGGGCAAATATATTTGGACAATTACAGGCTCTACTCGAACGTGCAACGCGAGACGATTTCGTCTATTTGCACTTTTCCGGTCACGGCTCACAGCAGCCATCAGCCAACCCTGGCACTGAAATCGACGGTCTCGATGAGACCTTCCTCCCAGCTGACACTAGGAACTGGAATAATGCAATACGCTCAATCGAGAACGCTATCACCGATGACGATATTTCCAGTTGGTTAGATAGGTTTCGGGCAAAAGGGATTTTCGTTTGGCTCGTCTTTGACAGCTGCCACTCCGGCACGATGACACGCTCGCAATGGCAACCGAGGAAAATACCATCGGCTTCTTTAGGCGTACCCACAACCCGCAGCAACCAATCCGATAAGGGCGCACCTCTCAAGGACAATAGCCAAACAGGAGAAGCCGGATATGTTGCCTTCTTTGCGGCACAAACGACCGAAGAAACCCCAGAAATGGACTTGCCTAGAAGATCAGAGACATCCAAGCGATATGGCCTGTTTACGTTTCACCTCATCCAGTCTTTAAGTCAGTCACCGGGCGCAACCTATCGGCAAGTCGCCGAGCAAATATTGCAGAACTATGGCGCACAGCTTTGGTTTGGCTCGAGGCCCATGTTTACTGGTAGTGGCCTCGATGCACCCGTCTTTGGAACGGCAAGTTCCAAGTCTCGCACAAAACAATGGCTTATCAGTCGTTCTGAAGATGGTTTTGAAATTCCTGCCGGTAGTTTGGTTGGTCTGGGAGAGCAGTCCTTGTTAGCCATCCTAAAGTCACCAACTGATTCACTAGACAAAGCTCTGGGCTTCGCAATCGCGACAGATATTCGGCCGCTCAATAGCGAAATTTTGCTGACTGAACACCGCCACCAAGGAAAAGCATATGTAGCTCTGACCAGTTTACCCGCACTGGCACATGCGAGGCTGATCGAGTCAAAGCTGAATATGAGCTTGTCGGTATCGCTGCTAGATAATCCCGCCGTACCCTGGACAGAAAAATTAGATCGGGTGATCTCGCAGTTGCAGGATGATGGCCTGACACCAGTACAACTGAACTGGCAACCAGCAAACCACGCCGCTGATATCCGCTTGTTCCCCACGCCAGATGAGCTCGTGCTGCTGACCGACGGCGAACCACTACCTTGCAACGAATCGGTTTGCGACCACTCCTACATCAGAATCCCTTTAGGCGAGCCTAAACAAACTGCCACCCAACTTGCGAACAGCTTGAGAACGATTGCCAAAGCACAGAACCTGATGCGGCTCGGCACTCAATTGGGCAGCGAAGCCTTAGACATGATTTTGAATGTCAAAAGATTCGGTAGCGGAGCACTGGAAAACTTTGATGGTTCCGAGATCCCAACGCTCTATTCCGGCGACCAGATCACACTTACAGTTGCCAACTTTCTCGAACAACCGCTCGATGTTACCGTGCTTTTTATCGGCAGTGACTTTGGGGTAAGCGTCGCATTCCCCCGCAACAACCAGTTCAATCGTTTTATGGAAGAAGAAGAAAAAATCATAAAACTTGGCACGATTAACGCCAACACAATCGGCACAGAGAGAATCATTGTGATAGCGACACAAGCAAGCCGAACAGCTACCACGAGTAATTTCGCCTTCTTATCCCAGAGCGGTCTGTCGAAAGCGCGCAATAACTTTAGTCCAATTGAGGCCCTGCTACTCGAGGCTGGATTTGGCAATGAAAGAAAACCCAGGGGAGAAATGCCGATTCAGGAAAGTATTAGGTATCAGGCAGACATCAAGACAATTTCCTGGGTTACCCAAAAACAGGTTACCCAAAAACAGGTTACCCAAAAACAGGTCACACAGAAAAAAAAGAACAACTGAGGCAGCACTATTGCTGGGCCTCCAACGTCGACTTGGCGTGATGATAGCCAACGCCAACTAGCTTATCGAATTGGTCTACCCGTAACAGGCTGAATTCTTTAACGGGCGGTTCGAATAAAAGGTCCGCACTGGCAGCAAGCTGTTTCGTACGCTTACGATTCGCAACTTCAGTCGCTTTAAAAAGTAGCGATGCCAAACTGGGCACTTGCGACTCTCCGCTGGATGGTAAAAGTTTTTTGCCGATGAGCCTCCATACCGACGGTAACTCTTCGAACTCGACTTTGTGCGAGTCGACCGAGGACAGACACACTGCCATAATTTTTCCAACCGGCTTTGTCGCCATCACGTCCACTGGCAGGTTATTCAATACGGCGCCATCAACGGTCAGTGAACCGTTATACACAACAGGCGGCAGCATGCCTGGCAACGCAGCACTTGCAGCGGTCGCCTTCCAGATAGGTCCAGATTCGTGAATATTGATCTCCCCACTATTGATGTCACTGGATACCGCGAAGAATGAAATAGGTAGGTCTTCTATTTGACCCGGCATAAAGCGCTGAGACAGCATATTCATCCGCTTGCCCGATAATATCGACACTAGCGGCAATGTGTAATCGCCAAACGGCTTGCCATTCACGAAAGCTTCTCGAACGTGTTTTTCTACGCTTTGCGGTTCTTCATAAAGCGCAATCGCGACGCCCATAATCGCCCCAATACTGGTTCCACCGACCCAATCAATGGGCTGCCCTGCTTCATACAGGGCACGGTGCACCCCTATATGAGCAAAGCCACGCGCTGCACCACCTCCCAACACGAGTCCAACGGCGTTGCCAGATAACACTCTCCCCACTCTTTGCAGGTCAGCTTGATTGTCACGACGGATATGCAAGTGATAGTCGATTCTTCTTTGGTCAAGCCAGGTTTTCGTATCGGAAATGGTCTGCGACGGGTGAGTCAGTACTAACACTCGGTGCTTTACGTGGGTCTTTACATCCGGGGTCATATGTTCAAAATCCCGGAGTCGAGGGCTTGAATTCGAATCAGCCAGTAGCAGAATTAAATCAGATTGAGCTTCACAAAAATCATTCCAACTCGATTGCTCCGGCGCACAACTCAACACCACAAACCGGTGCAATGATTCTTGCTCACAAAACCAGTCATGGAACTCCTCAGACACCTTGTGTTCATCAGAAATCCCAGGATCTGGCGCGCCAACAGCGGACAGCCCGCCCAAGTGGAGATGCAAGACATCGCCGTGCACTTGCAAGGCTTCAATGATGTCAGACAAGCTTTGAGATAGTCGTTGAGTAGTGTCCAATGGGCGCAGACAAATGATGGTGGGTGCTGGGCGTTTCCTTGTGTTTGCACCAGTCGTATTCTGGTGCAGACGACGCGCCACGACGGTGGTTAGCTGCATCACCATAGACGGGTAAGCCGCTGCCAATCGCTCGAAGGCTGCTCGATCCAGTCGCACGAGCACGCTGCTGCGATTCGCCACCACATCAGCGCTGCGACTTTCGCCTGTAATTAGGCCAACTTCACCGACACTCTCGCCAGGCAACACTTCACCCAGATAAATAGGCTTTTCAGCATCAATCCAAACCTGAAGCCGACCTCGCACCAATAGGTAAAGAGAATCTGCTTCATCACCCTGATGGAACAAGGTGTGACCACCTTCCAGATAAACTGTCTCTAGCTCTCTTGCGAGTAACTCACCTTCACCGGTTGGTAACTCAAAGTAGGTTTCCAAGACGCCTGATATCGTTTCGTTAATGCGGTTTGCGTCAGCCATTCATGCCTGTCCAGCTTTCCAAAATCAAAGCCAGTTCTGACAGCACGCTGAGCACCTTGTCTTGATCAGCCTCGGTAAAGCTCTGACCATCGCTGCGATTGAGAAGCTGCACAACCGCAAAAACTTCCCCGTCTCGATTGTAAATCGGCAAGGCAAGAATTGACTTAGTTCGATAACCAAACTTCAAATCAACCTCGGGGTTAAATCGATCATCCTGGTAGGCATCTTCTACGATCACAGCTTTGCCTGTTGTCGCCACCGCCCCTGCGATACCCGAGTCAATCGGGATGCGAATATCTTCATGTACCGGCAACTGTTCCGTCACTCTTAAGATCAAACTCTCACGCGTACTATCGACGAGAAAGAGCGAGGCTCTTTCGGCGCCAACCATTTGCGAGAGCTTACGAGTAAAGGCAAACAGGCTCCTCTCCAGCATCGACTGATATGCATGATCATTAGCCAAGCTGGTCGCTTCAAGAAACTGCAAAGACTCTTCAGATAGTCGTTGCAGCATACTTTTGAATTCATCGTCGTTGAGCTTATCGATTTCGACCTGCAAGCTTTGCTTGTCATTCACATCAGCCAACAACCTCATCATCTGGTCATTATTCGAGATGACAGAGTCCGTGAACGACATCAGCTCACCATCCTCCAAATGCACAATTCGATCGGCGACATCTAGGATTCGGTTATCGTGGGTCACCAGCAGAATTGTAGTGCCCTGCTCACGCGCCAGACGCTGCATATGCTCAACGACTTCTCGACCAGACTCTTTGTCGAGGGAAGCAGTCGGCTCATCCGCCAGCAACATGGCAGGTTCGGCTGCTAGCGCTCTGGCGATGGCGACTCGCTGTCGCTGGCCACCGGAAAGCTGTTCTGGCTTGTGGAACATTCGTTCGCCGAGACCAACAGACTCAAGCATGGTCATTGCGCGCGCTCTCAAGTCGCTTTTCTTGTAGCGTCCTGTAACACGGAGACCCAACTCAACGTTTTCCACTGCTGAAATTGAGGCGATCAGATTGTGCTGTTGGAAAATGAAACCTATGTTGCGCCTGAGGTCTGCCAAGACATTTTGTTTTGCGCCGTGAAGCTGGTGCCCTAGCACCTGGAGGCTGCCCTCTTGAGTTGAGCGCAGTGCGCCTACCAGAGTCAGCAACGTGGTTTTTCCGGAACCCGAAGGGCCCGTCACAATCACGATCTCACCCTCGGGGATTTCTAGATTAATCTCGAACAAAATCTGTTTCCGGAGCGCACCGCGGCCGTAATAATGACTCACTGATTCAGAGTGTATGGCGCTCAACTAAAACACCTCCGCTGGATCAATGCGCGCAACCTTGCGTACCGCAAGCAGCGCAGAAAACGCGCACATCCCAAGCGTCAGCCCAAACACCAGCAATGCCCGTTCAGGCGTCACATAGAGTGGTAACGATGTTGCAGCAGCTGCCCGACCATAGAGAAACCATGATGCCCCGACGCCGGGTAAGAATCCGACCACCCCCAACACCGCAGCCTGCTGTAATACGATGCCCGCAACAAAGCCATTGTTGTAGCCGATGGCACGCAGAGTCGCGTATTCGTTCAAGTGCTCGGTCACATCTGCGAACAAAATTTGGTAAACAATGATCGCACCCACAACCAGGCCCATGATGGCGCCAAACGCAAAAATATAACCAATGGGTGTGGCGCGGTTCCAATAGCTCGTTTCTCGATCAACGAACTCACGCTTGGTCAAAACCAAAACATCTTTCGGCAGATACTGACGAAGCCTATCTCTAACAGCGCCAATGTCAGCACCATCCTTAATCTGGATCAAACCTAGCTGTATATCGTTTCTATTACTCTGCGGAAAGAGCCGAAGCCAGTTATCAACGCTGGTCATGATCGTGCCATCGATGCCGAAAGAGGTACCCATATCGAACAAGCCAACGACCTCAATTTCACGGTTATTCACCTCTGTTCGAACCGAACCATTGGCCTTCAGGAAATCAGCGACTTCACCAAATTCGGGTCTGGATAAAGAATCGAAGATCACCACATCACGCTGCTTCAACAGATGCCGAGACTCATCGAACCCGGGCGTCTCGAGCACAGATCGAGACGGATCAAATCCAACCGCATTGAGGCTACGCCTGCCCTCTCCCCAGGGGTTTTTCCAAACGGCGGGAAAGATATAGATGGGCGTTGCTGATTCAACGTCAGGATCAGAGAGGGACTGGTAGACGCGCCGAATCGAGAATGACTCCGGCCGAACAATGAATACGCTGTTAGGACTAAACAGGGCAATATCGTAATCAAATCGCTCATGAAATCGGACCGCACTTTCAAACAAGGCTTGACGAAAACCTAACTGCATCATAATCAGCAATACGGCAAAAGCGATGCCGATCACAGCGACGAACGTCCGCAATGGCTTGTGGCGAAGCTGCTGCCAACCCAAGGGTGCATTCATAGGCTGAATCGCCGGATGAACTGTTGTGAGAACTGATGTGAGAACTGATGTGAGAACTGATGTGAGAACTGTCGTAAGAGGCAACTAATTTTCAATGATAACTTCCACCTGGAGATTGGTTAGCGTCGCAGCTAACGTTGCGTCATCCAGCTTAATTTCGACTTCGACGACACGCGCATCTTTTCGAGCCGCAGGGTCAGTTCCGGTTACATCTTGCTTTCTCACCAGGGGACGAACCCGCTCAACCGTGCCTAAAATGACGCTGGGTAGCGCGGCACTTGAGATAGAAGCTGACTGCCCAACCTTCACCTTATAAATATCTGTCTCATAAACCTCGGCAATTGCATACATATTGCTGGTTTCGCCAAGTTCGAGAATACCACTTAAACCGATCGATTCACCCGGCCATGTATTTACATCCAGCACGCGCCCATTAATGGGTGAATATATGGAAGCCCTGGCGAGAGACTTATTTCTGACAGAGAGACGCGATTGCGCAAGCGCTGCTCGGCTGGTCATCGCCTCTGCAGAAATTCTCGATGCGCGGCAGGCGGCCGCTTGAAAGGTTGCATCTGCGGATGCACGTTCGGATTCTTCCTGAGAGGATAGGTTTTGCTCTAAGAGACTCTTGCGTCGATCCGCTTCTCGACGGGTCACGTCGGCGCGCACACATTCTGCATCGGCCGCGGCCTCTGAGGCGCCGGCTTCCTTGAGCGCTGCATGATGGGCTGCGATAGCTTCGTCTCGTAGCGACTCAAGTAGGTCAAAACTCTCGATGACGGCAAGCAGTTGCCCTGCCTCTACCTCATCGCCTGGCGCCACATGCAGCGTATGGAGGACAGCGCCGTTACCCGCTTCCGCAATAATTGGCGAGGTAATATAAAACACACCGTTACGCGGCTCTAATCGTCCCAGCGCAGAAACATCTGCAAATGAGGGAGCGGTTACGAACATAAGGATCGACAAAAGAACGCGTGCTAGCTGTTTGGTTAGCAATATTTTTATTCCAACATTACGACGAAGGACTCTACCATACTGTTATCGATCAAGGTGCGATTTCAGCGCGATTCATTTCAATTCGAGTTTCAATTTGCAACACCCATTGCGGACCATGCGCTAGGGCCCTGATTGAACAAGCAATCTGTGATTGGCATGAAAGTTGAGATAGTAAACGTGTACACAAACGAAAAGTGCAACTAGCCAAAACCAAAATATCACCACCGGAGAGACAACAATGGAAGCCACGAGTCAAACCGAAACCACAGAAGTCAAACGACCCTACCCACACCGGACCGTAGATGACTCCATGTCCGAATTGGAACGCGCGAGGGAGACCAGTAAGACCTGGTCAATGGAGCAAGACTAACGCCACCATCTGATGATGGTGGTCAAAATTGGCGAAGCACCACCAGGAAGGAATCTACGATTTAAACAAAGAAAGCCGCCAGCCGCACGCTTCAAAAGGACGTGCAGCCGGCACCTCAAATAGATAGACTTTGGCTACATAAATGTATTGTAACCGGATGCCTTATACCGCTGGCTTAAACGATTGAGCCAGCAGCATAGTTTGCACTTCATCACGCTGATCGAGCGCCAACATAATCACCAGGTCGCCTGAATTAGCCCAGCTTATCGCCTCAGCCAGGGCTTCTGTTTCCTGTTCAAAGTGCAGAATTTGTTCGGGCTCCGCACCCAGTTCTAGAAATTTTTCGTAAATGATCTGAAACACTTCACCGTGTTCACGGCCTCGATGATAATGCGCGAGCTCGGATACTAAAACCTGATCCAGACCGATCGACCAGGCCTCGGTCACCATTTCCTGAATCAGAGGATTCGGCCGATCACCAGCTTGAGCAAAGGCCAGTAATCGACGCCGCGCCGGTAGTGCGCTAGCCATTTCAAACAAGGCTTTGATGGCATGAGGGTTGTGCGCAAAGTCGACTAACACCTGAACATCACCTCGTTGGTATAGATTGCAGCGGCCAGGATTATCATGCTGGGTCATCTTCAGCAGGCCGTACGCGATATCTTTGAGACTGACCCCCATAGAATAAGTCAAGGCTGCCGCTGCTAATGCATTCGCAACATTGTGCCGAGCTGCACCGGACATCGTGATAGGTACATGGCCAACATTGCAGATAAGTTGCTGCTGATCACCTGCTAGCTGCATAATGTTTTTGTCACAGAGAACAAACGCAAGCCCACCGGCGGCAAGATGACTCACGACCACAGGGTTGTCTTTAACGAGGCTGAACCACACAATTTTTGCATCATAGCCGTGCGCCTTTTCCACCAGCAGAGGATCATCTGCGTTAAGAATCAATACACCACCGGCATCAACGGCGTGACTCACCACCCATTTAATCTCCAGCAATTCTTCCAGGTTGCGAGACCCAAAGTCACCCAGGTGATCCGCTGCAATATTCGTGATCACCGCCGCATCAGCACGCTCGACACCCAGGCCACGACGGAGCAATCCGCCTCGCGCGGTCTCCAAAATAGCCGCGGTGACATCGGTTCTGCGAAGAATAGCTCGTGCACCACCCGGACCTGACCAGTCACCGCGATCAATAATTTCATTGTTCACCGCAATCCAGTCCGTGCAGCTAACACCAACATCCATGCCGGAATTTTGCAGAATGAATCGAGCCAGACGGGCTGTCGTTGTTTTACCGTTAGTGCCGGTCACAATGCCAATCGGCACATCATGGAACATTGACCAATTAAGATCGGCAGCAGCCGGTAAACTCGCCACTGGCCAAGTTTTCGAACCTGAGCCAAGACCAAGTGACACCTCATCATCATCCCACAGTAGGGTTACCCCGTGTTGGCTGGCCGCAGTTTTTAACAGGAGAAGTTGCGGATTCGCCTCGTTTTCAAACTCTTTTTCAACATCTGCTTTGACTGTCGAAAAATCAGCTGGCTGCTGGCCTTTAGATTCTGCTTCTACGCATTGATACGCCCATTGGTTAACCTCAGAGGCAGCATAAAGCGAATCGATTGGAGCAGAAAACGCGAGACTTATTCCACCCATTAGGGCTCGCGAGGCATATTGAGTATTTTTCCAACCAAGAGAATCGGTTGCTCGTTGGATAGCGCGCTGCCAACTCTCAAGCACCTGCGTCACTTCACCAGGATCACACTGCAGGTCGAGTATGGCGCCGGGCGATGAAGTCAAAAGATTGGGCCCGGTTAGCCGCCTGGCATCAAGAAATTGCATGACCTAATCACCCGCTTCGCGCGCGATACGAACACCACGCTCATCGGTGATAATTTCAACATCATCACCAAAACTAAATGTATCAGACTCAGGCAGATCGATTACCGGCACAGACTTTTGCTCTTTCTCTGTCGACGTATTACCGGAGTTAAAGTAGATAATCTGTTTCCAGGTGCGTTTGATATTGTCCGCCAGCACTAAAAGAAGATCGCCTTGCCCCGCTTTCATCAGCACCGCCTGTGCTGCCACTGCTTCATCGGGAATAACCTCAATCCTATCCTCGCTCACTCCAGCAGCCATCAGAGATTGCTTCAAGAGATTAGCGATTTCATCGGGACCTCGACCGCGACGGTTGTCGTCACAACGGCAGATAAAGTAATCGAAGTGACTCGCTGCAATTGTCGCAATTTCAATGACGTCCTCATCCCGCCGGTCTCCTGGGGCCGCCAGTACCACCATCTTTTTGCCGCTCACGTCGAATCGATCAACCACATCGCACATGACCTTAACCGCCGCTGGATTATGCGCGTAATCAAGGATCACCTTGAAAGGGTGCTCGTTATAGATATTCATTCGACCCGGCGCTTGGAAGAAGGTCGAATCAAACGTTCGTAAGCCATTACGAATATGTTCAAGGCTAACATCCATGTTGTAGGCCATCGCCGCAGCGAACATCGCGTTTTGGACGTTATGTAAAGCACGCCCTTCAATCGTTGCAGGGATCAGGTGCGTCCATAACAAAGGCGTATGTACCTCATTATCATAGATGGTGATCATGTGACCGTTCATGCCTTCTTCCAGCACAAAGGCTTGACCCCCAGCACGAATATGCTGTTTCACGAGGGTATGACCGGGGTTCATGGTGACATAGCAAAGTCGTTTCGCTTCTGTGTAATCGGCCATCTGCAAACAGTGCACATCGTCGGCATTCAAGATTGCCGCGTCCTGTGCAATCTCGATAGGGATCCGCTTAATCTGAGCCAGTTGCTCAAGCGTGTTGATGCCTTTTAGACCTAGATGGTCGGCCGCCACATTCAAACAACAGGCGACGTTACAACGGCGAAAGCCAAGCCCACTTCGCAGCATGCCGCCTCGAGCGCTCTCCATCACAGCAGCAGTTACCGAAGGATCTCGCAGCACCATGCGTGCAGAAACGGGCCCGGTCATGTCGCCAGAAACGGTCAGTTGGCCGTCAATATAGACACCATCCGTAGAGGTTAATCCAACCGTATAGTTACTCATCTGGAGTATGTGAGCGAGCATTCGCGACGTGGTCGTTTTACCGTTGGTGCCTGTAATAGCGGCAATGGGTATGCGCTTCGGAGTACCAGCTGGGAACAACATATCGAGCACAGGACCGGCCACATCACGCGGTGTACCTTCGCTTGGCGCCACGTGCATTCTAAAACCCGGCCCCGCGTTCACCTCGCAAATACCACCACCAGCATCACGATAGGACTCAGAAATATCGTGCGTTAAAAAATCGACGCCGCCAATATCCAGACCAATGGCAGCAATAGTTCGTTCTGCCATTTCGCGATTGTCCGGATGAATAATATCGGTGACATCAATTGCTGTGCCCCCGGTTGAGAGATTCGCAGTAGAGCGAAGAAATACCATTTCTTCTTTCACTGGAACTGTTTGCGGTGTATAGCCTATTTGATCAAGCAGCAGTTGCGCGGCACCATCGAATTCTAAGCGAGTCAGTACCTTTTCGTGACCAACACCGCGACGCGGATCCTCATTGACGATCTCTACTAGCTGTTCAATGGTGTGTTCACCATCACCCACCACATGACCCGGCACTCGTTTTGCGGCTGCCACAAGCTTGCCATCAACGACCAGCAAACGATGGTCAAAACCCTCGATGTACTTTTCAACAATGATATTTCGCCCATGTACGCGGGCATCATCGTACGCCGCTTCAATTTCTTTCGGCGTATTCAGATTGGTCGTCACACCTCTGCCGTGATTGCCAGAAAGTGGTTTTAATACAACCGGGTAGCCAATTCGCGTTGCCGCACGCTGTGCCTGTTGTAAAGATCGAACCATACGTTGCGCGGGTACAGGTAAACCCAGATCCCGTAATATGCTGTTGGTCTCTTCTTTGTCCGAAGCAAGCTCAACGGCGATATTGCTTGTATTGCCTGTCGTCGTTGCCTGAATACGTTGTTGATAACGACCATGGCCAAATTGCACCAGACTCTGATTGTTAAGACGAATCCAGGGAATGTCGCGATCCTCTGCCGCTTTAACAAGGGATGCCGTACTGGGGCCGAGTGCGCGCTGTTGTGCATAACGAATAAATTCATCGCGCGCTGAATCGAAGGACCACTCTGCACCCGGAGCTTTCTCTTGTTTCAATTCTGGTTTCAATTCGGACGGCAGAAGACTATGCAATGTGTCGAGCGCGAGGCGACCCGCCTCTAGACCCACTTCGGCATCCAAATACTCGAATACCATTGTGTAGTGACCGGGCTGATCATCAACCGAGCGCGTTCTACCAAAGGTGACAGGTGAACCCGCGATATTTTGCAGCTCAATTGCCACATGCTCCATCACATGCCCTAGCCAGGTTCCTTCATCCTCTTTCATTCGGCGGACAAAACCACCGGGCTCACGGAATGAGCAGCCATGTTCCTTAAGCCCTGGCAGCCACTCGATCAACGTATCGACGTACGTAACACCCAACTTTACCGTCGGCCAATTCTCTAACTCACCCAGATCCATGACATGGCAAATCACCGGGAAGTGGGCATAGATGTTCGGCCCTACATAGACATTGGTATTAACGATTTTCATAGAGCGCCCTATTTTCTTACTAAGGTTATTTTTCATACGCCTGACGCGACGCGATTTCGAAACGCCCACCGGATACAAGAATATGCATTTTCAAACCGATCAAACTAACAGGTTCATCGCGGCGCGATCGATCCATAGAAGAATACGACAAGTCCGTGGGGTCAATGATCGTAATGCCACCACTCCCCACAACTTCAAGATCATCACCCGGCCTAATAAAGGCTGCCGTATCTTCGTCTAGGCCAATTCCCATTGCAAAAGGGTTGTACGCCAATGCAGTTAACAGACGCCCAATACGATCACGTTGCCGAAAATGCTGATCAATAATAAAGTTGTTGGTTAGTCCGAGCCCCGGCGCTAGCGTGACCATATCAGGCGTGGGCGTGGGGCCCTCTCGGCCACCCGCGATCATATGCTCGGGCATAAATGCCGCACCGGCCGACGTGCCCGCAACATGCATACCGGCAGCATTACGGCGCCGAATCAGTTGGGCCACAGGCGTTCCACCGAGCGTCGTTGAAAGCCGAAGCTGATTACCGCCTGTCATAAACACACCGTCGGCCTTCTCAATATAGTCAAGCGCTTCGCTGGAACTGCAATCTTCACGACTAACGAGGTTTAGCACCTGCGTATGTTTGACACCAATCTTGCGAAACAACTTCTCGTAATTTCTGCCAGTATCTTCTAATTCAGAAGCGGTGGGGATAATGGCAATACGTGAATCACTGCCCCCACAAATACTGATAAACCGATCCAGTATTGCGGTGTTGTTGAGTTTTTCTTCCGCACCACCAATAGGCACGATATAACCGCGCTCAATATTCTCGATGCTTTCTGCAGGACACATGCTTATCTCTCTATGTCTGTGTAAAAATGGTCTAAGTAAAGGTGGTTTGTTTTAAAAATGGTTTGTTTCAAAATTGTCGATAATTTGCTGCCGACCATCGCGAACATGCCAAGCGCCACCGACCATGACACTTTCTATTTGGTGCTTTTCATCAAGCAGCACCAGATCTGCTCGACAACCTACAGCAATCCGACCGCGATGATGAAAGCGTAATAACTCAGCAACGTTGCTGGTAACGGCAGGCAATATCATCTCAAGCGGCACACCCTGTTCCAACAGGTTTTTCAAGGTTTCCATGAGCGCAGCTGAATGGCCAACCTCCATTTTTGTCATCCGACCATCTGCATCAAATTCCGGCAGACAGCCACCGCCATCAGAGCTGATGGTGATTTTGTTCGCAGGACCACCTGCATCTAAATAGCGCATCAATGCCACATCGGCAGGCCACGCATCCTCATCTTCTGCCACTGGAAAGGCAGTAATATCAATGCTGCTGCCTCGAAAAGCCAATTGAACCGCTTCATCAAACAACTGTTTGCGACGATTAACATGGGTCGGGTTAAAGACTCGCGCAGGGATTTCTGATTCGTCTAGAGCCCGATGAACGAGGTCTAGTCCGCGCGTACCATCACCAAGATGCAAGTGCACGATACCGGCTTTACCGGTGATCAAACCCGCAACATGCGTGTCAGCCGCGATACGCAGAATTTCCTCAAATGTGGGCTGGCTCGACCGGTGATCACTAATCGCGAGTTCGCCGACCCCAATCACCGGCTCCAAGAACACAATATCGTCTCTAATACTGCCTGTTAAGGTCGTCGCGGGCACATGATAACCACCCGTATGACACCAGGCGCCTAGCCCATACTCGCGCAGCGCATAGGCCTGAGCAACAAGACTTCGGGTATCGCGGGTGGTGTCATCGGTGCCTAGCACACCCACCACGCTTGTCACGCCAGCCGACGTAAACTGGCTTAGAAACGGCGCTGGTACCCGGGTGGAAAAACCCGATTCGCCGCCACCGCCCGTGATATGCGTATGCGCGTCAATAAAACCCGGTAACAATCGGCGACCCGCACAATCAATGACCTCAGCATCGGCCACTATTTCTGCTTGCTGAAGCAGCAGGATCGTAGCGCCTCCCAGCAAAACATTATGCAGACCGATGGCTTCGGGTGCATAGACATCGACGTTTTTCAGTATGGTCAGCAAAGGAAGTGGCTAGTTGGCTGGAGGCCGCGCATTGTAACCAATTCAAGACCAAAAGGGACGTAAATTAGAGCCCTCGGACCCACGGCCGCGCAGGGTCATCCTTGCCCATTTTGCCCCTTTCCGTGGTAGGTTAGGTCGGCGAGCGGGTCGAATTTAATATTGGATAAAGCCCCATCGAACATCAAAATTCTTTTTTGTGACGCACCTTTACCCATATCTGGAAGAAAGCGTGAGTCTGACTCTACGAACGACCAAGAAAACCTGCCCGAGGGCATCCCTCTTACGCCGCTGGATGATGCCTTTCGCGCAGATCCTTATGCCGTTCTAAAGCGCATCCAAACCGCGACACCGGTACACGAAGACACACAAATGAAGCGCTTCATCTACACACATCAAGATGATGTAAAAGCGATGCTCAGAGATGCGAAATTTTGGAGCGACCCGCGCAAAGGCGACCAGGGGACCTTTATGAGAGAAATACCCGGTCGCGGCATGCGTGCTGATGACGCACCCTCGATGTTATTAATGGATGAACCAGATCACAGACGCCTGCGCTCACTGGTTAGCGCGTCTTTCACACAGGCCGCAGTAGAACAATGGCGCGACCGCGCTCGGATAGTGGTCGACCAGGCGCTGGATAAGATTAACCCAGAAGAGTTTTGGAATGGCAACACTCTCCCGGACATTTTTTTTACGCAGCTTCTAACCACCGCGTCTCATAATCTGCTGGTGACAGATATTCGTTTCTAGAGTGTTTGCGCTGACGATTATAATAAACCTCGATGTA